>ERZ808240.978-NODE-978-length-36330-cov-4.669828_pt1 | contig 36330 bp, 32 predicted proteins | sample MGYA00521084_ERZ808240 | MGnify/ENA primary metagenome ERZ808240 (study PRJEB31516, sample SAMN03275571) | gut metagenome | biome: mammalia-associated habitat; material: feces | host: Papio cynocephalus | place: Kenya | collected 2012-08-06 ... | reverse complement strand
CAGATATAAAAGAACCAGAATAAAAGGCACACCGTACGGAAGGATATGCGAAACCGCAAGCAGACTCACTGCAAAAAGGGAAATATATACTACAAGTTTTTCAACCCATCCTGACTTATCTTGAATCCCTTTTGAATCAGAAATCTCTGACATAAATGTCTTTCTTTTCGGCAAAGCTTCATCTGCCTTAGATTCCAAATCCTTATTTTCCTTCACTTCTGTCTTTCCCTCATAGTCCACCTTTCCTTTTCGAACTATGACAGCCAGACCGATCCATCCCATTAACAAGGCAAATGCGCAGACGGTATACGGCAGCATGATCTTTAAAAACCCCGCAACACTGATACCTGCTTTCCCATACAGATAGAGATTCTGAGGATTGCCAACAGGTGTCAGCATACTGCCAAGGTTTGCTGCGATCGTCTGCATGACAATTACTTTTAACATCCATCTGCCATCGGCATCCGGGTTCAGTTTCTTCATTAAAATAATTGTAAACGGCACAAATGTAATTAGTGATACATCATTTGTTATAAACATCGACATAAAGAAACACAGGCATACAAGGATCACCGTTACTCCCCCGATCCCATGCACCTTTGCTAACAGCCGTTCTGCCAATTTATCAAACACACCAATATTCCTCAATCCCGCGACAATTCCCATAAGGCAGAACAGGATCGCCAATGTCCGGAAATCAATATATGAAATATATTCCCGATCAGGGACTACAAAAAAAGCTGATACTACTGCCAGCATGATCGCTATTGATAAAACCGTTTCGCTTTTTATAAAATATAAAATCTTCTTCATTTATCTGACCCTCTTAACGCATATTTTCTGTCTGAACTATTGTACTGCATTCATTTCCGCCCCACAACCCGCAATTCTGCAATTTATGATCAGATCTTCCTTATATTTTAGATGCTTTTTTGCCGGAAATATTTTATACTCTACATATAAATTTATAAAAGCGTTCCTGTATTGGTAATGTCAACCGGTTAAAGCTTATAATCTACACAAACTACGCAATCATTAATAAGGGAGGGCATGCATATGAATCTTAAAGACAAAACACTCTGGCAGAGAAATGCTGCTGCAATCGGCGGCATGGTTTTATTTGCTGCCGGAATCAACTTTTTTATCGTTCCCGCCAGTCTGTATAATGGCGGTGTCCTTGGTATCAGTCAGATCATACGAACCTTACTGATTCAGGTATTTCCATCACTTGCATCAGGAACGGATATCGCAGGTATCATTAACTTTATTTTAAATGTACCTTTATTTATCATTGCTTATATCTCGATCGGAAAGAGTTTCTTCAGACGGACACTGGTGTGTCTGATCAGTCAGACGATATTTTTAAGTGTATTTCCGATTCCGACGACCCCACTGGTAAATGACAGCCTGACCGCCAGCATCATGGGTGGACTTCTTGCGGGTACAGGCATCGGTATCTCCTTACGCTCCGGTGGTTCCAGTGGCGGCATGGATATCGTCGGCATGTTCTTTACAAAGAAATACAAAAACTTCAGCGTGGGAAAAGTCTCTCTGACAGTCAACGCTGTTGTCTACGGTATCTGTGCGATCCTTTTTGGTATTCCGACAGCCGTATACAGTATTATCTATTCAGCGGTCAGCACACTGATGACTGACAAAGCACACACACAGAACATCAATACCGAAGTTGTGATTTACACGAAAGAAGAACCGGAAGCAATCCTTGATTATATCGTAAATGAATTTCATCGAGATGCGACCTGGTGGGAAGCACGTGGTGGTTACACCGAAGAAACAACCTATATGATCGTTACAATCCTATCCAAATATGAATGTGTTCATCTCCGCCGCGGGCTGAAAAACATCGACGAACATGCCTTCATTGTGGTAAAAGAAGGTATGCATATTGGCGGGAAATATGAAAAACATTTATAAAACCTGCATAAAACCTGTAATTTCCAGCTTTTTTTGCATATATAAATTGCATTTTCCCAAACACAATGGTATATTTATTCAGAAAAGAATGAAAGGAAGTAATGAAAAATGAAACTTAAAAAATTTTTAGCAATTACTATGTCTGCAGCTCTGGCTATGACTGCATTAACAGCATGTGGAAGCAAAAATGATGACAGCAAATCTTCTGACAAGAAGACAGCCAAAGTTATCGAGATCGACCTCACAGATGAGGAATACGCTTTTGGTGTTGACAAAACACAGCCTGACTTATTAAAAGAAGTTAATACGTTTATCGCAGATATGAATTCAGATGGTACATTTGAAGAGATCTGCAACCACTACTTCGGTGACGGAGAGCCTGTTGCTGTTGAATCAGCTACATTGGATTCAAGCAAGGATCAGTTAGTTGTAGCAACAAACGCTGCATTCGAACCATTTGAGTATACAAAGGGTGAGAACTACTACGGAATTGATATGGAGATCGCTAAGGCACTTGCTGACAAACTTGGTAAGGAACTGGTTATCCAGAATATGGATTTCGATGCTGTATGTCTCTCCGTTGGTCAGCAGAAATGTGATATCGCTATGGCTGGTCTTACAATCAAACCGGACCGTGAAGAATATGTAGCTTTCTCAGACCCTTACTACAAGGCTTCCCAGAAACTGATCGTTCCATCTGACAACACAGAATTTGATGACTGCAAGACTGCTGATGATGTAAATGCAATCCTTAACGCTAAGGATTCAAGCAGCAAGATCGGTTTCCAGACAGGTACAACCGGACAGTTCTACTGCGAAGGTGATGATGACTGGGGATTTGCCGGTCTTAAGATGACATCTACAGGTTACAAGAACGGTTCACTTGCAGTTCAGGATTTATTAAACGGAAACTTAAATTACGTTATCATCGATTCAGCTCCTGCTGAAGCTATTACAAAAGCATTAAACTCTATGCAGTAAGATAAATACTGGTGATAAATAGTCGAAAGGATATTTCATGGGAGACATTTCAAATAAAATACAAAAATTCATAGAAATATTCATTGATAACAGAGGCTATGTCAAGGTTCTGGAAGGATTACGCCATACAGTACTGATCGCTGTTGTCGGTCTGGTACTTGGTATCCTGATCGGAACCCTGATCGCTACCGTCCGTGTTATCCCGAAATATAAACGCCTGCCACGGGTTCTGGATGCGATCTGCAGCGTCTATGTAGGTTTCTTCCGTGGAACTCCTATGGTAGTCCAGCTGCTGCTCTTCTATTATGTTCTCCTTCCTTTAGTTGGCGGACATATGAGCGGTGTTCAGGTATCCATGCTTGTATTTGGTTTAAACAGTGGTGCTTATATTTCTGAGATCATGCGTGGTGGTATCATGTCTGTAGATCCCGGTCAGATGGAAGGTGGACGTGCCATGGGACTTAGCTTTGCAACGACCATGCGTAAGATCGTGATTCCTCAGGCAGTTAAAAATATCCTGCCTACTCTGGGAAATGAATTTATATCTCTGATCAAGGAAACATCTGTTGTAAGTTTTGTCGGTGCTACTGATCTGTATGTAGCATTTAACTATATCGGAAGTAACAGCTACGAATTCATGATCCCATATCTGGTTATGGCACTGATCTATATTGTGATGGTGCTCCTGATCAGTCTTGGTATCAAAATAATGGAAAGGAGCCTGAGAAAGAGTGATAGACGTCATTAATCTTGAAAAACACTTTGGTGACAATGAAGTTTTACGAGGCATCAATGTCACAATCGATAAAGGCGATATAATGGTTGTAATCGGTCCTTCAGGTTCTGGTAAAAGTACATTTCTTCGCTGTTTAAATTGTATGGAAGACCCGACCGGCGGTCAGATCATCTTCAATGGTGTCGATATTGCAGACCCAAAGGTTGATATCAACATCCACCGTCGCCACATGGGAATGGTATTCCAGCATTTCAATCTGTATAATAACAAAACTGTTATTCAGAATATCATGCTCGCTCCTGTACTGGTGCGTTGTCAGGATCTGAAAAAAGCGAAGCGTCACAATCGCATGCTTCCGTTTACGAACCTGTTCCGCAAAGAAAAGCAGGAGAAAATAGAGATCACAACAAGTAAATCTCAGATCGTTGCCGAGGCAAGAGCAAAGGCAGAAGAACTTCTGAAACGAATCGGTCTGGAAGATAAAGCAGATGTATATCCTTCTACTTTATCCGGTGGTCAGAAACAGCGAGTTGCCATTATCCGTGCACTTGCTATGAATCCGGATGTGATCTTATTTGATGAACCGACTTCTGCTCTTGATCCTGAAATGGTTGGAGAAGTTCTCGATCTGATGAAGGATCTTGCAAAAGAAGGAATGACCATGATCGTGGTTACTCATGAAATGGGATTTGCAAAGGAGGTTGCCAATAAAGTCCTCTTTATTGATGAGGGACAGATTCTTGAAACCGGTACGCCGGAAGAATTCTTTGGCAATCCGAAGAATCCTCGACTGAAGGATTTCCTTTCGAAAGTATTATAAACTGTGCTCAAAAATGGAAGAGGGTATTACCTATTATTACGTAAGACGTTTTCACTCTACCTTCGACGCAGTGGTACATAAGGCTGCAAAATACGCAGCCTAAGTACCAGCGCTCAGGCAGGCTTACTTCATAATAGTAATACCCTCTTCCATTTTTGTTTCTATTTCTCAATAATAAATACATTTCATTATCGCTAAGAACCGATGTGAATAACTGAGAACTTAAAAACAGCTACTATCTATGTTGTCTGACATGTGACAGTAGCTGTTTTTCGTTTATTTCTTTAATGCTTCCTCCAGGGTGTGCCAGCCAAGAACCGCGCATTTTACACGGGCGGGCATATGGGAAATGTCTTTTAATGCGGATGCTTCTTCCAGTTCATCGATCTCCTCGTCAGTCGCTTCGCCCTGTATCATCTTTAGGAAAAGCTTTCCAAGTTTTAAGGCTTCTTCTTCGGTCTTTCCGACGATCATGCCAAGCATGATATCAGCGGATGCCTGTGAAATCGCACAACCATCTCCGACAAATGCTCCGTCTTCGATGATTCCGTTTTCTACCTTTAACTTCAACCAGATATCATCTCCACAGTTCGGGTTTACACCTTCCAGTACGATGTTCGCATCCGGAAGATCATGTTTGAATTCCGGCCGGATATTGTGTTCCGTCAGGATCTCATTATAAAAACTTCTATTCTCCATATCCCATTCTCCTTCTGACATTTGCAACACTATCTACAAATGCATCGACTTCTTCTATCGTATTGTAGAACATAAAGCTGGCTCTTGTTGTATTATACACCTTCAGATAAGTAAGTAATGGCTGTGCGCAATGGTGGCCGGCACGAACATCGATACCATCTGCTGCCATGATCTCACTGACATCATGTGGATGTACGTTGTCGATCGTAAATGCCACAATACCGGTATGGTTTGCAGGATCTTCCGATCCGATCACATGAACATGAGGGATTTTTGCTAGTCCTTCCATCGCATGTCTGGTCAGTTCCAGTTCTCTCTGCTCGATTGTCTCTAAACCGATCTTATTAATATACGAAATTGCGGCTGCAAGTCCGGCTGCTCCGGCTGCATTTACGGTTCCGGCCTCGAACTTATGTGGAAGTTCAGCCCATACCGCTCCTTCTGTCGTTACCGACTGGATCATCTCTCCACCTGTCATAAATGGTGGCATCTCTTCCAGTAATGCTTCTTTTCCATATAACACACCTATCCCCATCGGTCCCATCAATTTGTGACCGGAAAATGCAAGGAAATCTGCATCCAGATCTTTGACATCAATCGGCATATGCGGTGCGCTCTGTGCTGCATCTACTACAATGACTGCGCCAACTGCATGTGCAAGCTTTGCGATCTTCTTGATCGGATTCACACAACCGAGAACATTGGATACTTGTCCGATCGCTACAAGCTTTGTCTTCTCATTGATTCCTGCTGCAAGTGTCTCATCTGTCAAAGCCCCGTCCTTTTCACAGTTCAGATACCGGACAGTTGCACCTGTCATTCTTGCTGCCATCTGCCATGGGAGAATGTTGCTGTGATGTTCCATGATGCTGACTGCGATCTCATCTCCTGATTGCAAATGACTGCATGCATAGCTGTATGCAACAAGGTTCAGACTCTCTGTTGTATTCCTTGTAAAGATAATCTCTTTTTCAGAATCCGCATGAATAAAATCACGCACAACTTTTCTGGCATCCTCATATGCTTCTGTTGCTGCAAGACTCAGCGGATAGAAGCCACGAAGCGGATTCGCATTGCTTTCTTCATAAAAACGCTTCTCTGCTTCAATTACAACGGCCGGCTTCTGTGCTGTAGCCGCATTGTCTATATAAATGGTTTTATTTGTCTGTAATAATGGAAAATCCTCTTTATAATTCTTCTCTGTCATCTGCCATTACCTCCGCAAGCTGTACTTCTACCAGCTTCTGTGTCTGCTCATCTCCTATGTGACGATATAACATCTCGAACTTGCCACGGGTCATGATATCCTCCGCGGTCTCCTTGTCGATGCCTCTTGATTCAAAATAGAATAATGTTTCCTCATCCAGTTCACCGATCGTTGCACCGTGAGAACCTTCTACATCCTCCTCTGCACAGAGAATGATCGGAATCGTCTTATTGATAACATCATCACCAAGCAGGAGTACATTTTCTGTCTCTGCACCTGTGGATCCGGATGCGCCGTTTTTGAAATCAATTGTTCCGCGGAACACTTTCTCTGCTGCATCCTTTAAAGTTCCGTCTACCTGAATCTCACATTTTGTCTTCTTACCAAAATGATTTACGATCAGGTTCACATCGATCTTCTGTTTCTTCTGTCCGAGGTAACCGATCTCAACCTGAGTATCTGCGCCTGCACCCTTAAGATCTGTACGGATTCCGTTATATAAATCTCCTTCTCCTATAAAGATCTGAAGGATATCGAACTTTGCATTTTCATCACAGACGCATCCGATATCATTTAACAGGGTCTGTCCTTCGTCCTGCATAAATACCTGTACCAGACGGACATGGCTGTCCTTCTTTGCCTGTATCATCGTACGGTATGCAAGTGAACCTGCCTGCTCACTCTTCTTTGTAAATGTCTCGATCACGGTCGTATCCGTGCCCTCTTCCGCTGTCAGATAACATGCACCCGCAGCGGACTCTGCTGTCGTTCCATCAACAGCCAGACGGATCGTTGCCTTTGCGCCTTTGTCTGAAGCAGTCAGGACTGTTTTTTCTGTCTTTGCATCTGCAAAGATCGGATCAGCCTCTCTGCCTGCTCCACTCTCAACAGCCTCAAACTCCGTTATTGCAGCGCTGGATATCAGGCTGTTTGTTTCTTTATCTTCAAATGTTTCCTCTACCGTCACCTTACATGGTGCTATATCAGGATTCCATGAAACCTTTGTGTCATTCATATGAAGCCAGTACCATGTCTTGGATGGAAGTTTATTAATATTGATTGTATTCTTGTCCATTGCTCATTTCCTCCTAACCTATACTGCCCTTCATTTCCAGACGGATCAAATTGTTCATCTCCAAAGCATATTCCAGTGGAAGTTCCTTTGATACGTTATCCGCAAATCCACTGACGATACAAGCTCTGGCATCTTCCTCGCTCATACCACGGGACATCAGATAAAATACTGCATCATCACTGATACTGCCGATCTGTGCCTCATGTCCTACATTTGCCTTTCTGGTACGGATGTCCATCGCAGGGATCGTATCGGATCTTGAAATGGAATCCAGCATCAGTGACTGACAGGATACTGCCGCCTTGGCATTCTCTGCTTCCTTTGCTACTACAACGGAAGAACGGAAGGTACTGATACCGCCATCCTTTGAAATAGATCTTGTATTAATGTAAGAACTGGTATCCGGTGCGCTGTGAACAACCTTTGCTCCGGTATCCAGATTTTGTCCTTTTCCGGCAAATGTGATACCGGTAAATTCCATCTTCGCACCCTTTCCTTTCAGGATACTCATTGGATACAGATAGGATACGTGTGATCCGAAAGAACCGGAAACCCATTCGATCGTTCCTCCCTCTTCTACAACTGCGCGTTTTGTATTCAGATTATACATATTCTTTGACCAGTTCTCGATCGTAGAATAACGAAGTTTTGCATTCTTACCGACAAATAATTCCACGCATCCGGCATGGAGATTTGCCACGTTATATTTTGGTGCAGAACAGCCCTCGATGAAATGAAGATCCGCACCTTCATCGACTATGATAAGTGTATGTTCAAACTGTCCGGCTCCCGGTGCATTCAGACGGAAATAAGACTGCAACGGAATCTCTACGGATACGCCCTTTGGTACATATACAAAGGAACCGCCTGACCATACAGCACCATGAAGGGCTGCAAACTTGTGGTCATTCGGGCGAACCAGCTTCATGAAATGTTTTCTTACCATATCTGCGTATTCGCCATTTAATGCACTCTCCATATCGGTATATACAACACCCTTTTCAGCTACTTCCTGACGGACATTGTGATATACCAGTTCAGAATCATACTGTGCTCCGACACCCGCGAGAGATTTTCTCTCCGCCTGTGGGATACCCAGTCGTTCAAATGTATTCTTGATATCTTCCGGCACATCAGACCATTTTGCTTTCATATTTGTATTTGGTCTGACATAGGTTACGATGTTGTCCATATTCAGACCTTCGATCGATGGTCCCCAGTCCGGTACTTCCATATTATTATAGATCTGCAGGGATTCCAGACGGAAGGTCTGCATCCATGCCGGATCATGTTTTTCTTTCGAAAGCTGCTCAACGATCTCAGGCGTCAGTCCTGCCTTGATCTTATAAGCATCTTTTTCATCATCTTTGAAGTCATATATATTTCTGTCTATGTCTTCTACATATGTTTTTTCTTTCATATCTATCGGATGCTCCTTTCAAAGGCTACTGATTCTGCTCTGTTTTCTCGTATTTTGCAAATCCATTCTGGTTGATCTCCTCTACCAGAGATGCATCACCGGTCTGTATGATCTTACCTTCTACCATAACGTGAGTATAATCAACAGATAAGGACTCTAAGATCTTCGTGCTGTGGGTAATGATCAGAAGGCTGCCCTTGCAGTTCTTCTGGTATTCTTCAATACCGGCAGATACCGTTCTTACTGCATCAACATCAAGACCGGAATCTGTCTCATCAAGGATTGCAAGTGAAGGCTTCAGCATCAGAAGCTGTAAGATCTCTGCCTTCTTTTTCTCACCACCGGAAAATCCGACATTCAGATCACGTTCTGCATAGGATGGATCCATCTGAAGGATCTCCATTGTACGCTCCAGTTCTTTCTTGAAATCGTATAAACGCTGTCTCTTTCCTGTCTTCTGCTCCAATGCATTTCTGATAAATGAACTTAAGGTAACGCCCGGAACCTCTAATGGATTCTGGAATGATAAGAAGATTCCTGCTTTTGCACGTTCATTGACCGGCTCTTCTGTAATGTTTTTACCTTGGAACCAGATCTCACCGCTCTTTATGGTATATCTTGGGTTACCCATTATCGCATATCCCAGTGTTGATTTACCTGTTCCGTTTGGTCCCATGAGAACGTGTGTCTCTCCTTTTCCGATCGACAGATCCACACCGTGAAGGATCTGCTTCTCCTCTACATCTACATACAAATTCTTTACATTTAATAACTGTTTCTCTGACATATTCGTGCCTCCTGTATATTCGTCTATTCTTTCATTGTTTGCTCAGCTTTTCCTGCCACATCGGCAAGTGTCATATTATCAAAATAATTATTGATCAGATCGGCAAGTCCCTGCCAGATCGGTAATGTATAACACAATTCTGACCGGTCACATGGTGCCGAATCATCTTTCAGGCAGGATACCGGTGCAAGGGTTCCTTCGGTCAGCTTCAGGATCTCTCCCACGCTGTATTCCTCCGGTTCTCTGGTCAGACGATAGCCACCTCCATGTCCGCTTGCCGCTTCGATCAAATGTGCTTTTGACAGCATTCGTGTAATGCTTTCCAGATACTTCTGCGACAGTTCTTCGTGTTGTGATATTTCTTTCAATGGTATAAAACTGCCATCATGATTTACCGCCAGATAAACCATAACGCGTAGTGCATACCGTCCTTTTGACGAGATGACCATAGTATTTCTCCCTCTTTCCAAATTATGCTACAAAGATAATATTCCTATTCGCCTACCGTGTCAATAGGTGAATAATATTTTTGTTGCTTTTTCGACTGTAAACCTTTAAACTGGAACAGTATGACTAATATATAGAAAGCAGTTATTCAACTGAGATAGGGTTTGCTTATGAGTAATAAAAATACGAAAAGTTTTGGAAGCAGATGGGGGTTCATTCTGGCTTCTGTTGGTTCTGCCGTTGGTATGGCAAATGTCTGGGGATTTCCGAATAAAATGGGAAGTAATGGTGGCGGCGCATTTCTGCTGATCTACCTGCTCTTTATCTTTATATTCAGCTATGTTGCGCTTCCTACTGAATTTGCGATTGGACGAAAAGCCGGCACAGGAACACTTGGTGCTTATAAACATGCATGGGAAACAAGAGGTAAAAAAGCCGGTACTGTCGGCGGACTGCTTGGCTGGCTTCCACTTGCAGGCTCCTTATGTATCGCGATCGGTTATGCGATCATCGTTTCCTATATTTTAAAAGCCTTCCTCGATTCTCTGATCGGAACTTTAATGCATGAAGATACAGCAGTCTGGTTTGATTCATTTTCATCCAAACCGTTCTCCGTAATCCCGCTTCATATTATCGTGGTAGCCGGAACGCTTCTGACTCTGTTCTTCGGAGCACATAGTATAGAAAAGACAAATAAGATCATGATGCCGTTATTCTTCATCATTTTCCTGATCCTTGCAGTCCGTGTTGCCATGCTTCCGGGCACAGCAGAAGGATATAAGTTCATGTTCACACCGGACTGGTCGAAGCTTGCTGATCCTATGATCTGGATCTGGGCAATGGGACAGGCATTCTTCTCCCTGTCAGTCACAGGAAGCGGCATGGTTGTCTACGGAGCTTATCTGTCAAAGGATGAAGATGTTGTCGGAGTTGCAAGACATACCGCTATCTTTGATACAATCGCCGCTGTTGTCGCAGCACTGGTCATTATCCCAGCATGCTTCTCTTATGGCGTTGATGTCGGTGCAGGTCCAAGTCTTCTCTTTGTTACCCTGCCAACCATCTTACAGAACATTCCGCTTGGACGGTTATTTGCGATCATCCTGTATATAGCAATGATCTTCGCCGGTGTAAGTTCCCTTCAGAATATGTTTGAAGCGGTTGCCGAATCTCTCTTACACCAGTTTCCGAAGCTTAGCCGTACCGCAGTTCTGATCATCATCGGTGTGTTATGTCTTGGCTGTGGCATCGGTATGGAGACTATCTCCAAATGGGGACCTTGGATGGATATTGTTTCTATCTACATTATCCCGATCGGCGCAACCATCGGTGCTGTCTCATGGTTCTATGTCATGAAGAAGGATGAACTGCTCGAAGCTGTCAACTGTGGCAGCAAAAAGAATCGTGGCACACTCTGGTATTCCATCGGACGTTACCTCTATGTACCCCTTGCCATTGTATTATGTGCAGTTGCATTATTTAAACATATATCGTTCTAAAGCAAAATCCGCAATATATCAAAACATTGCGGATTTTATTTTTGTACCTTTATATATGATATAAAAACGGCGGGGGGGTTTCCCGCCCGTTTTTTTTGTTGGGTCTGGGGCTTTTAACCAGCCCATAAATGTGACCTGTCACAGTTCTTATTATACCCCTACCACACTTCTTCTGCAATCTCTTTTACAAGACGAAGCTTATCCCACTGTTCTTTCTCGGTCAGCTTATTACCGATCTCACAGGATGCAAATCCACACTGTGGACTGAGATACAATCTGTCAAGTGGAATATAATTTGCAGCTTCCTTTATACGGGCAATTACTTCTTCTTTATTTTCAAGCTTTGGTGACTTCGTTGTAATAAGACCAAGCACAACCTTCTTATCACCGGAAACCTTTGCAAGCGGAGCAAATCCGCCGGAACGTTCATCATCAAATTCCAGATAATATGCATTTACATTTTCTTCTCCGAACAGGATATCTGCCACAGGATCATAAGCACCGCTGTTTGCATAAGTAGAATGGAAATTACCACGACATACATGTGTATTGATCACCAGATCTTTTGGTGCATTTGCAATTACCTGATTATTGATATCCTTATGGATCTTCTGGATCTCCTTTAAGCCCTCAGCTGTTGTTCCGTATGCAAGATGTCCGCTTCTGTCTGCCATCATGCCCCAGGTACAGTCATCAAGCTGGATATTTCTGCATCCTGCATTGTACAGATCCTGGATCACTTTTCCATATGCATCTACGATATCCTTTACCAGATCTGCATCGGATGTGTAGTATTTCTCTGTCTCCACACGGTTGAATGGCATTGTAAACTGTGCAAGAAACTGAGCCGGAGATGGCATTGTCTGCTTTGCTACTGTATTCTCATCTTCAAACTGTTTTACGAACTTAAAATGCTCTACAAATGGATGCTCTTTGGATATACCGACTTTTCCAACCAGATAAGTATCATCGACCATAGCTGCTTCACCATGGAATGGAAGACCTGTCTTTGTAGGTGTATGTCCGATTCCATCAAATCCCCACATAAAATCAAGATGCCAGGTTGCACGACGGAATTCACCATCTGTAATAACATGATAGCCTGATTCTTTTATCTTTGTTATAAGCTCTGTGATCGCTCCATCTTCTACTTTCTTTAATTCATCGTATGAGATATTTCCCTCATCAAACTGTCTTCTCGCCTTCTTTAACTTTGCAGGGCGAAGAAAGCTTCCTACATAATCATAACGAAATGGTGTCTGTAACTGACTCATTGCTTTATCCTCCATATAATTCATATCATTTTCATAATAATCTCTCTGTTTATTCACAATTCATGATTTCTTGCTTATTATATGGCAGCGGACAAGCTCTGTATAATACAAAAAGGATTCTGTTTGTCATAGTTTTAAACTATATCAAAACAGAATCCTTTTCGGTTTTATTCCAGTTTTCGTCTGGGTGGTTCCGGGCTCAGATACTTTTTTAAAGCCTCCAGATATGTATTTCCCAGCCGGCTGATCATTCCTTTCTTATGTGTGATATATCCGATCCGCATATCACTCTCATCTGCAAGCGGAACTGCTATGATGTCTCTGCCATTCAGCTTCTTATCGATCACACCGCTGCACACGGTATATCCATTTAATCCGATCAGCAGGTTAAATAACGTAGCTCTGTCCCGGACACGGATATTCCGTTTCCGCTCAAAGGATGAAAAAATCTCTTCTGAAAAATAAAAGGAATTATGCTCTCCCTGTTCAAATGACAGATATGGATAGTCCTCAAGTTCTTCATTTGTTATGACCGTCTTGTCGGCAAGCGGATGCTTTCTGCTGATAAATACATGTGGCCTGGCTACAAACAGCAAATGAAATTCCAGATCATGCGAACGCAGAAGCTTACGCAGTACTGCTTCATTAAAATCATTCAGGAATAAGATTCCGATCTCACTTCTCATCCTTGCTACATCTTCGATGATCTCATAGGTCTGTGTCTCCCGTATACTGAAATCATATTCATCCTGTCCATACTGCTTGACCAGATCTACAAACGCATTAACGGCAAATGAATAATGCTGGGTTGATACGCAGAACTGTTTCTTGCCACCATCATTCCCCTTATATTTGTCTTCTAAAATAGCCGCCTGCTCCAAAACCTGTCTTGCATATCCTAAGAATATCTCTCCTTCCTTTGAAAGACTGATACCCTTATTCGTCCGGTTGAAAATGACGATATTCATTTCCTTTTCCAATTCATGGATCGCATTTGTCAGGCTTGGCTGCGAGATATACAGCTTATTTGCTGCTTCCGTGATCGTTCCTGTATCCGCTACTGTTATAACATATTTTAACTGTTGTAATGTCATTGCCGGCACTCCTTATCATTAATTTATCTGAAGTCCACCTTTACTTTCACACCATCATCTACATTTTTCATCTCATAAGTAAACCCATGACGATCCATGATGGTTTTGACGATGGATAAGCCAAGCCCGGTTCCTTTGTGTCCATGTCTGCTGTTATCCCCTTTGACAAATGGATTCCAGATATTCTTTAAGACATCTTCCGGAATCGGCTCACTGGTGTTCTGAATGGAAAGGCTCTCATTACTCATCTGAACTGTGATCTTTCCAGCCTTTGTGACATACTTAACCGCATTATCCATCATATTCATAACTGCCTGATACATCAGGGCTTCGTCTGCTTCGATCTGACAGCTTCCCTGAATGTCAAGCCCGATATTTTTAGTTTTAATCGTTTCCGCATATACCTCTGCTGCCGTATTTATGATGCTTCCAATATCAACTTTGGTCTTATGAAGCTCTGTATTTACATCCTCTGCCTTTGCCATATCAAGGATGGATGCAACCTGTTCATTCATTGCCTTTACTTCATTTAATATCCCATCCATATAATACTGGTTCTTCTCCGGATTCTTTCCTGATTTCAGATTCTCTGCATACAGGGAAATAACAGCAAGCGGGCTTTTGAGATCATGTGCCATCGCATTTGAAGTCGTTCGTCTGTACTGCTCCATATCATACGCTGATTTATAGGATCTGTACATTACATATGCGATTACAAGTGAGATCAATGCACTTCCAAGCACTACCCCAAGCCATGTGTAAATGATCATATGTCCCATCAGTGACTTTACAATATTATAATGATAATCAATGACCGCAAAAGCAGTATTGTCATTGTTGATAGGAAATGCATAGACTGCATGTGTGCCATATGTACATTTTTCTGTATCTTCCACATATTCCCATTCAGCGTTATTCTGATAATCATTCACGATCTCATCCGTTCCTGTATACCGGTCAACCTTCAACGATGTTGGCATACATCCTATAACTCCATGTGGAATGGTAAATCCTGAATTCTGATCCAGCTTCACATAACCATCCGGTATCTCTGATACCGTTCTTTCCTGCTCCTCCCCGTCTGCAAAACAGGTATAGGAAGCCGGATAAAACTGTATCCCTGACACATAGACCTCATTCATTTTATCAAATGAAAAATCTGCCGACATATCTTTCATTTCAGGAACAGCAGTTCCAAATATATCATTATCACAATACAACATATATTTGTTCCCAGATGTATCATTGATCTGAAGGAATACCTTATCTTTCTGATCCGTGATCTCGGTCAGATTTCCGGCATCATCTTTCTGATACAGATGAATAAATCCCTGCATACTGACCAGCTCGCTGTCATTTAACACAGCCATCGACAGATTATTCAAATATATCATATTTCCAATATAATGATCATACGGTGTCTGGAACTCGTACTCTGCGTCTTTCTGTTCTTCAAGCTCCGTCTGATAAAGATTCCAGTATTTTACGCCTGCCTGACGGATAGCATTCTCAGCTGCCTGAACACTGTTTGATACATCATTCTGAAATGTCAGGTTTAAAAATGCTGTAATGATACCCCCAAGTATCGATGTTACAATAATGAACGGAATAAAAATCTTTAAAAAGAAAGAATAAAACTTCTTCTTTTTCCCATAATATTTCTTTTCTTTTTTCTTCATATGATAGTCCACCTCTCTGATCTGATCACTCCATCCGATATCCTTTTGCAAATACGGTCTTTATCAGTTTGCCGCTGTCACCAAGTGCTTTGCGAAGCTTCTTTACATGGTTGTCAACCACACGGTCGCCACCATCGTAATCATACCCCCACAACCGGACAAGCATATCATCTCTTGTCACGATCATGCCCTTATGCTCCATCAGGTATTTGAGCATCGCATATTCTTTTGGTGCAAGCCGGACTTCTTCTCCTGCTGCCTCAACAAGCAGTCTGTCCGGATACATCCTGATGTCTCCCACCTGGATCACCTGGTTCTTCGTCCACAAGCCTTTCGACCTACGCAAAAATGACTGGATCTTCGCCTGAAGCTCTGCCATGGAAAATGGTTTCACAACGTAATCATCACAACCGAGAGCGTACCCGTAAAGCCGGTCTTCTTCTCTGCCTCTGGCGGTCAGAAAAATGATCGGAACGTAGCTCTTTGCCCGGATGGCTCTGCATATCTCAAATCCATCTGCTCCCGGCAGCATCACATCTAAAAGTGCCAGATCATATTCGTGTTCATACACCAGAGCAAGTGCCTCGTCTCCGTCCGCCGCCCAGGTAAATGTGATCTCACTCTCTTTCATATAATCCATGATGCCCTCTGCAATTCCTGCTTCATCTTCTACCAGCAAAATGTTGTAACTCATAACGCTCCCCATTTCCTGAATTCATTTTTAAATCTCTCGATATCTTAGATTCTGAACCTATCATACATGGCAATTATATCCTATTTGTATCCTGTTGTACACAAATGTAGGGTTTGTGAAAATAAAATGTGAAAATAAAAAAGGGCTTCCCCCATCTGCCCTTTTTATTTTTATTTTGCTACTACAAATTCTGTTTCATCCAGATCTTCGGAAGCTATAATCTCGCGTAATTTTTCTCCGAGATATCCGTTATCGGCAACTATGTTATTAACCGTATCGGTAAGCTTAATCTCATTTCCTTCATAATCTGTTACGTGTCCTCCTGCTTCTCTGATTAGAAGTAATCCGGCCGCATAATCCCATATTTTTAAATTTCTTTCAAAATATGCTTCTGTACTTCCCTCTGCCACATGTGCAAGATCAAATGCCGCCGAACCACTTCGCCGGATATCCTCACACTGTAAAAAGACCTTTTCAGCCACAAAGAAAGTCTGTGCGGCATCCTCGTGAAAATATGGACTGGTTCCAACTGAAACTAAACTGTGGGAGAGTTCCTTTACCAAACTTACATGAATTGATTTTCCATTTTTATATGCACCTTTTCCTGCCCTTGCCCAGTAAATTTCTTCTGTATATGGGTGGTATATGATTCCTAATATGATCTCGCCATCGTTTGCAAGCGCCACAGATACCATACTTTGACGATAATTATGAATCAGATTTGTCGTACCATCAACTGGATCTACGATCCACATGCTGCCTGATACCGCTTCTCCATCATAGCTTTCTTCCCCAAGAAACCTGATATCCGGATAATATTTTTTTAATTCTTCCTCCAGAAATCTCTGCACACTCATATCTACCTCTGTCGCATAATCTGCAGGTCCCTTAACCCGGATATTTTTTGCTATTTCTCTATTCATGAAAAACGGCTTTGTCCGTTTTATTATTTCTATAACCTTTTCTGTTTCAACCATATGCTATTCCTTCTCATTCTTCTTTTTTTACGACAGATACTGCACAAACATACTGCCACTCTGCATAATTTCAAAAGCTACACCACTATGCGGAATAAGCCCATCTGTATATGGTGGTACTTTCGGAACATCAGTAAAATACAACTCTGTTCCAAAATCATGGAGCATCCTCAGTACTTCGGGTGCCGCACTTTCATATCGTCTGTCGCTGGATGCACTGATTATAGCATATTTCGGTTCAACTGCACGAAGAAGTTCCGGGGTTAGTGCATTCGCCTGTCCATGATGTCCCACTTTAAATACCTCCGCGCTGATCTCTCTATCGCATCGGTGATATCCTGTAACCTGCATATCACCCGGAAGCAGAAATGTATGTCCTGCATATTCCACCAAAAGTACCAGACTTACATCATTCATCGCTGCATCCAGTTCTCTTATCAACGCTCTGCGCACATCATTTTGTACGTTATCTGATCCAGCCTGCTGATACAAACATTTTATCTTATACTCCTGCGCCTTTAACGCCTGCATTGAAGGGCCAAGTACACGGATCTTTAATTCGGATAAACTTTCTGATCCTGTGATATCTTTAATTACTGTCAGCTCGTTTGCTATCTCGCCACCATGTCCTTCTATTTTTTCACAGATATTGTGATAAGCATTTAATGCAGAAATAAATTTGCGTTCTGATTCGCTCATTCCGTTCCTGCCTGTAAGCGGCTTCATTTGTTTCCAGAGTTCCACATCAAACGGCTGCCAAAATACACCTGGAATATTCTGCGTGGTGACATCCAGTAATCCACAAGTATGATCCTCATGAATATGCGTATTTACCATAATATCAATATGATCAACCTGCTGCCATTTCAAGAACTCTGTTACACGCATTCTTCCTGTATTGTTATTTTTATATTCCTCTGCTTCTCCGCTTCCACCATCAATAAGCATTACAAAACTGTCTTTTTTCAGGCTTTTATCCTTTATTTCCAACAATATTGCATCACCATTTCCGACGTTGATAAAACTCATCCGAAATATCCAATGTTCTTTCATTTACCGCATCGCCTTTCTGATATAAAATCCGGACAGGAGCAATACAAGTATAGTCATAACGATCGCGCATGCACTTACAAATCCAAATTTAAAGGTTTTGATTCCATAAGTATACATAAACTGCGTGATCGTAGAAGTTGAATTTGCCGGACCGCCACCGGTTAGTATGTTAACCTTTTCAAACAGACGGAAGCTGTCAATCGTACGCAGGCATGCGCACATTGCCACTCCTCCACCAATATTCGGTAATGTAATATGTAAAAATTTCTGTATTACACCTGCTCCATCAATTCCGGCTGCCTGGTACTGTTCCTCCGGTACTGTCTGCAGATAAGCATAGATCAGAAGGAAAACAAATGGAACATTTTGCCAGACATCTATAAGTAAAATTGTTCCAAATGCTGTTTTCACATCATAAAACCAGTTATACACCGGAAGTCCAAGCTTTGTAAAAACCTGTGTTATAATTCCATAATTCGGAGAAAGCATCATCCGAAAGATTAGCGCTACCGTTACGGCCGGAAGCAGATATGGCAACAGCAGAAGTGTTCGTACAATCTTTTTTCCATGTCCCAAACTGTTTACAAAAAGAGCAAGCAGGAGGCCGAAGCCGACCTCCAATGCCACTGCAAGTAATGTAAATACGATCGTATTTATTACAGACTTCTGAAAATACATGTTTTTGAACAATCCCATGTAATTCGCCAGTCCGATAAATGTTTTTTTCCCTTTCAGATAATTATAATCGGTAAAACTGTATCCAATTGTAAAGATAACCGGATATACCGTCATCATGATCAGGACAAATATTGTTGGTGCTGTCATTTTATAAGCAAATAATTTCTTTTTCATATAAAAGCTCCAATTCTGACCGAACAGATATTTACTGCATCAATGCCTCAAGCTGCGCCTGTGCATCCGCAAGTCCGTCATCCACACTCTTGCTTCCTGCCATAATATTACTCATCTCAGCCCCTAAGATATTGGTAAACTCAGACCACTGTGAAATAGTCGGACGATATACACCATTTTCCAGTGCTTTACAAACCGTTGCCAGCTGAGGGTAATCTTTTAAAACATCTGCATTCTGAAGGCAGCTGTATCTGCATGGAACACCACCGTTCGGAATACTGGCAAGCTGAACATCCGGATCCATGATATACTTAAGCAGTTCCAATGCAAGGTCTGGATGTGGACTGTTTTTCGGTATACCCAGACACCATGTTCCATATTCTGATGTATTGTATGTATTGCCTCCGGCTGTTGCCATACTTGGGCTTACCATATAATCTGCTGCGCTGTCAGCCGTCGGAACATACCAGCCCGGCCATCCAATTGCAAGTGCTGCTGAACCATTGTCTACAGATGCTGTTACATCATCCTTGGACATTGCAGAACCGGTTCCGATAAGCTCCATATAGTAATTCATTGCTGTCTTAAATTCATCGGTATCTACAGTTGGATTATTATCTTTATCTACAACCCAGCCACCCTCTGCAAGCAGGATTGGTAAGAAATCAGATACGATATTATCTCCGGTATCACCACGATAAGCAAATCCATTCACACCGTTTTTCTGTGCAGCTTTTGCAACGTTAAGCATATCATCCAGTGTCTTTATATCTTCCGGTTTATAGCCTGCTGCTTCTACATCAGCCTTATTGTACAGCATAACTGTAACATTTCCGAAGTATGGAGCCAGATAGATATCATCTCCAACCTTACATATGCTTGTAGTATTCGGAATGATATCATCATCAAAGCTATATCCCATATCCGAAAGATTTGCCAACACATCATTTTCGGTAAACTCAGCCATCCAACTGCCATCTACCATACAAAGATCATAACTTCCCTTTTCATTTGCTGCATCCAGAGCGATTCCCGAATGCAGATCATCAAATGACATATCCAACACATCAATCTTGCAATTATGTTCCTGCTCAAACTCCGGTAACGCTGCTTTAATTACATCTGCATACGTTCCTCCTCTTAAAATAATTGTCATTTCTGTTGGGTCTCCGGAAGTTGTATCTGTTTTCGTATTTGCTTCCTTCTGTGTGCTGCCGGTTGTACTTCCGGTTGTACTGCCGGTGTTCTCTGAGGTATTCCCACATGCCACAAGTGACGCTGCCATCGCGAGGCAGACTACTGCACTTCCAATCCGTCTTAATCTCTTTTTCATTTTTCTTTTTTCCTTTCTTTTTCTAAACGTATTTTCATGTTTTTATTCTTTCACAGCACCACTGGATAAACCACTGATCAGATAGTTCTGTGCAAAGACCACAAATATAAAAATTGGTATAAATGACACAACCCCGCCAGCCGATACCAAACCAAAATTAGTTACGTTATCTTCTGTATTCAAAACTGCCAATGCAAGCGGTATTGTATAATTTTCCGGGGAACGCGTAAGAATTACACTGTATGTATATTCATTCCATGCATACATAAAAGACAACATTGATATTGCCGCAATTCCCGGTAAAACAAGTGGCAGAACTATTTTTGTAAACAACTGCCATTCATTTGCTCCATCTATTTTTCCACTTTCTTCAACTGCCTCCGGTAATTCTTCAAAAAATGACACCATGAACCAGATAATAAGTGGCAGGTTGATCAAAATACAGGACAAAATAACCGGCATTCTTCCTCCCATCAATCCAAGTCTTGTAAATAATGTATAAAGCGGTACTACAAATGCAACAGGTGGTAATATCCGCACAAGAAGTATCCAAAATGTAATCGGCTTGCGCATTCCAAAACGAAAGCGTTTCCGTGCCAGGATATATGCTGTTGTTAATCCAAATGATAACGACAATACAAGTGCTGAAAGTGCATTGATCAAACTATTTTTCAATGCCGTATCAAAACCTTTTTCCACGAAAAGTTGTTTAAAATGAGAGAAATCTATATTTCTTATATCGAACACCATTCCACTTTGAATATCTCCCGTTGTTGTAATCGATGTTTTTGCCAGCCAGGAAATCGGAAACAACGTGATAAAAAGCACAATTGCCAAAACAATTCCCTTCAGTATAAATAAAAATCTCTTTTTCCATCTCGCAAGACTATTTTTCTTTGTTGTCACAAAATCTCCCTCCTTATGTGAAGCTTTACCAGATCCGTATTAATATAATCAAATGAATACATCACAGGTCTGTCCTGACTGTCAAAATGAAGCTGCTCCATCAAGATGACCGGACTGTTTAAAAATCGTTCTGCTTCCATATCCCATTCATTTTTATGACTAAGCCCTTTGATCGAACTGTCCGCATAGGTAATCTTCACTCCGCATTCATCTAACAGGATCTTTAAGACACTACCCGAAAGTCCATCATCAAAAATATCCCCCACAAGTTTTTGTGGAAATACATTATAGGAAAAAGCAACCGGCTGACCATCCGCCGTTCTTGCACGATTTACCACTACAATCTTATCATTTTCGGATAAATTCATTTTTCTCTGGATATGACCTGTCGATAACTCATGTGTTGTACTTCGAAATATACTGCCCACCTGATAGCCTGCATCTTTTATCATAGTTCCAACCGAAGAAAGCGAAAGCAGCGGGTTCTCCATAATTTTTTTATTTTCTGTAACATAAGTCCCGGAACCATGACGTTTTTCGATCATACCCTTCTGCTGAAGAATATTTAAAGTCTCCCGCACCGTAGAACGTCCCACACCGTATTCACGTGCCAGCTCAATTTCTCCCGGAATCTTCTGACCTATCTGCCACTCACCATTTCTAATTTTTGCCGCAATGATTTCGGCAACCTGTTCATATCTATACTGCATCATTTATTTTTGCCCTTCCTTGCGCAAAAGTTGTCTGACATCTTTTGTATGATCTTATTCTAGTAATACATTGTAAAATTTGTAATCTTATCTCTGTAATGCTTGGGTAAATCCTGCTTAAAGTTGTCTGACAACATAAAAGACGAGCAGCAAAACAAAACGCATACAGTCTTACCACTCGTCTTCTTTTAAATATTATTCCTGATCATGCTTCCCCTGTGCAATCAGCTAAATCTCATTTATTTTACATAATCTCATCCAGATAATCTAACAGCTCCGGTAGTGTCTTTCTTCCAAATGCCACATGCTCACCATTCACGACAAGGCACGGTACGCTCATAACCTTATAGCGTTTCTGATAAGATGGATATAGCATCACATCGTAAATCTCTGCTGTAACCTGTGGATTTTCTGCAGCTATTTTCTGTGCGGCGGTGACAAGATCCGGACACATGGAACAGGCAAGCGTTACAAGTATCTTGATATGAATCGGCTTTTTGATCGCATGAATACGCTCCATCATCTGTGCATCTATCTCTTGTCCCGATCCGGCAGCATTATACAGTCCAAGCACAAACGAAGTGAATTCATGTCCACCCGGTACACCATGGAAACCAAGCCCAGTATCACTTCCATCTTCCCGTAGGATTCTGACAAATGGGCGTTCAGTTGCCGGAACAGAATCTCTATCTGTCCCTTTCTCTGCTACAATAACACTGAGTTTCCCGGTTCGTCTGCTCATAGCTTCCATATACTGTTTTAGCTGTGCCGACTCCTGCTTCTGATTCAGATATAATTTCAGGATCAGGGAATGTTCCATGCGGTCAAAGACCTCATCCAACTGTTTTCCCATCTCTTTATCAAAGAACTCATCCCCTTGCATAGTATGCCGCTTTGTATATGATTTATTTTCCTTCAAATCCCGTGGTGGCTTCGCTCCATACTTTTTCTGCAAAGCTGCCACATACCGTTCAAGCTCTGTCGCTGCAACTGCACCATCACCAACCGCCGTCACTACCTGACGGAGATTTTTCTGGCAGACATCGCCAGCCGCATAAACACCCGATATACCTGCCTGTCTGGAAGCATCCGTAATTACATATCCCTTTTCATCAAGTTCTGCTTTTCCCTGTAACAACGAAGTCTCCGGCTCATATCCGGCAAATACAAAGATACCAAATGTATCTCCTTTCGGTGCATGATACACGCTTTCTTCTCCTGTTTTCACATTCTTATACACCAGTGTTGTCAGTACATCTTCGCCCTCCGCACGGACGATCTCCGTATTTGTAAGCACAGTAATTTTCTCATTTGCTCTGGCTTTATCCGCTGATGATTTAGGACAGGAAAAATCTTCGCCCCGGATCAGTATCGTCACATGACTGGCATACTTGGTAAGGAATACACTTTCCTCCGCAGCGGCATAACCACCACCCACAACAAATATCTCCTTACCGGTGAAGAACTCCCCATCACAGGTCGCACAATAAGCTACACCCCGTCCTTTAAACCGTTTCTCCCCCTCAAATCCGATCATTCTCGGATGCGCTCCGGTTGCAAGCAGAATTCCATAACAGAAAAAGTCACCCTTACTTGTATGCACGATTTTATATTCTCCATCAACATCCAGCTTTTCAACTTCTGCCATCAGAAATTCTGCACCAAAATTCTCTGCCTGTCTGTGCATAGCCGCAGTCAGGGATCTTCCATCTGTCTTCTCAATTCCCGGATAGTTCACCACCTCCTCTGTAATCGTAATCTGTCCGCCAATCTTTTCTTTCTCAACAACAAGCACCCGGTAACAGGCTCTCGCCAGATAAATAGCTGCCGTCAATCCCGCCGGCCCCGCGCCTGCAATCACCACATCATACATATTTTCATTCTTCATTCTTATAATCTCCCTACAAGATCCAGACTTGGACGCAGCGTAGCTTCTCCCGGCTGCCATTTGGCAGGGCAGACCTCGTCTCCATGCTCCGCAACAAACTGACATGCCTGCAATTTACGAAACAGTTCATCTGCATTTCGTCCGACATTTCCTGCACTGACTTCATAGGAAACAATTCGTCCTTCCGGGTTAATGATGAAGCTGCCACGTTCTGCCATCCCATCTGATTCAATCATCACCTCAAAATCTTCACATAATTCATGATTTGGATCTGCCAACATCGGAAATGTGATCTTTCCAATCTTTTCCGATGTATCATGCCATGCTTTATGCACAAAATGAGTATCCGTTGATATGGAATAAACCTCGCAGCCAGCAGCTTTAAAATCCTCATATTTATCCTGCAGATCTGACAGCTCTGTTGGACAGACAAATGTAAAATCAGCCGGATAGAAGAAAAATACACTCCATTCGCCTAATATATCATCCCTGGTTACCGTTTTGAATTCGCCATTTTGATATGCTTGCACAAAAAAATCGCTTACTTCTCTGTTAATCATCGACATTGTTTAATCTCCTTTATCAAACATTATTTCTGATTAATATTACCTGTAAGCGATTTTTTATACTGTTGCTACATTCCTATCATTTTAAATGATTATAAAAATTTCTTTACATCTTCCGCAATCTGCTCTGCTGTCAGATGATTTTCTTTTAATACTTCATTTACATCGTAACGATCATAGAAGAATTTCTTTAAACCGTAATTCAGAACCTTCATATCCGAATCACCATAGAAACCGGCAATTCTCTGACCGAAGCCACCTTCCAGATAACCGTCCTCTAATGTGATCACGATATCATGATCTTTCTTCAGATCATTCAGAAGTTCTTCATCTACACCGGAAACATACAGTGGGTTGATGATAGTTGGCGCAACTCCTGTCTGCTCCTCGATCAGTGCTGCCACATCTTCTCCAAGCTGATAGAAAGTACCTGCACCGATAACGGCAACCTTGCTTCCCTTTTTGGTTACTTTGTATTTATTTAACTGACTGAAATCCTTTGTTACAGCCTTTCCGTCTGATACCATCGCAGCTCCCGGAAGTTTGATCGCAACCGGATGCTCTGTCTGCTCTACGCTCCAGTCAAGCATTGCCAGGTATTCCTCTTTGGTTGTTGGTGCCAGATAGACAAGACCCGGAATGCTTGTAAGCATCGGAATATCCTGTAAACCAAGATGTGTTGCATCATTCATTCCATATACAGACCCCGCAAATACAACGATCGTTGCAGGGTTATTATTGATGCACAGATCCTGTGTCAGCTGATCGTATGTCCGCTGGATAAATGAACTGTAGACACCATATACAGGCTTGCCGCCATTTGCCGCAATACCGGATGCCAGTGCAACTGCTGTCTCCTCTGCGATACCAACATCAATAAACTGGCTGCCTGCTTCTTTTCTCTTATCCTCCGTAAATCCCATAACGGTAGGTGTCGCTGATGTGATCGTAACTACAGATGGGTCTTTCTTCATTTTCTTTAAGAGATAATCTCTGGTAACGCTGGAATAATCTTCTCCGTCAAATTCCATCAATGGCTTTCCGGTTTTAATGTCAAATGGCATACACCAATGCCACTGTTCCTTATTCTGTTCTGCCGGTGCATAACCCTTTCCTTTTAAGGTTTTAATATGCACAACAACCGGTTTCTTGCTGTCTTTTACAGACTCAAATGCTTTGATCAGCGCAGCAATATCATTTCCTTTATCTACATATATATAATCAAGTCCCATTGCACGGAACAGATTACATTCTGCCTGACCATTTGTCTCGCGAAGAAGCTTCAGGTTCTTATATAAACCACCATGATTCTCAGCAATTGACATATCATTGTCATTTACAACAATGATCAGATTGCCGCCAAGCTCAGCTGCATAGTCAAGACCTTCTAATGCCTCGCCGCCACTCAATGAACCGTCACCGATCACAGCGATCACATTGCCATCTTTCTTTTTCAGATCTCTGGCTTTCGCAAGACCACAGGCAAGACTGACAGACGTAGATGTATGTCCGATCTCAAAGAAATCATGCTCGCTCTCTTTTGGATTTGTATATCCTGATACATCATCGTAATGTTCTTCATACAGATAAGCATCCTTTCTGCCTGTCAGCATCTTATGCGGATAGCTCTGGTGGGATACATCATATACAATCTTGTCCTTTGGTGACTCAAATACATAGTGCATCGCGATCGTAGCTTCTACCATACCAAAGTTTGGTCCGAAATGTCCGCCATGTTTACTTGCACGAACCAGCAATGCCTGTCGCATCTCTGCTGCCATTGCCGTCATTTCTTCTATATTTAATTTCTTTACATCTTCTGGTCCATTAATCTGTTCAATATACATAATTTCTAACAATCCTCCTTATCCCATGACAATACACCGGTCTGTACCGCTTTCTCATAACGCGATACCTTATAGGCAAGCCGCTTCATAGTTGCCTCGATCTGTTCTTTCTGTTCCTGTAATGCGTCATACTGCTCCTGCAATAACTGCCGTCTTGCCTCAAATGTCGCATCTCCCATCTGATACAGTTTCACATATTCAATCAATGCCTCGATCGGAACGCCGGCACTCCGCATACAAACAGCAGTCTCTACCCAGCCAAGATCCGATTCCTGATAATCTCTGTTTCCACTCGGAGTTCTTGTAACCGGTGGAATCAGCCCTACACGTTCATAATACCTAAGGGTATCCTGTGAGATACCAAATTTCTCACTTACTTCTTTGATCGTCATCTGCGCCACCATCCTTCATTTGATTTTTCCTTACTATAGCACTTGGAGTTTGCTCAAAGTCAAGATTTTTTTACCGGCTTATAAAATCCGCTGTCAGTATCATGATATTTTCCAGATTCTTCAAGTTCTTCCATACATCAGCCGTTTCTAAGGAATGATTTGCATTCTCTATCACATGAACCGGAATTCCTGCTTTTTTACACCGATATGTAATGGCCTCGGCACTCTCCACCCACGGATCTGCCGTTCCTGTAAATGCTATCGCTCTTCCCGACAGATCAGATGAACAATTGTCAAATGTTGCCTCAAGCGGAGTATACAGCACATGCCTGCATGGTATTTTATGTCTCTCTGCATAAGTTGTCGCAATGATCGTTCCTATGCTTTTTGATAAGAATAAAATGCTGCCATACCCGGAGAAATCCACATCTTTTAATATTTCTTCTGCCTGTCTGTACAGGTCTTCAAATGCTGCCTGCATCTTTAAGGGATCACCTTTGACATTTCCGATTCGATTCACATATTCTACGTTTTCATATTCCTTATATCCTGCGGATTCTGCTACACGCCTCCCATAATATAACAGTGGCTTGTCACAGTGATAGCCGATTCCCGGAAAACATACCACCAGATTCATCTTCATACCTCCTGTTTTTTCTCTAAATCGTCTATTTAACCACTACTCTTGTGATAAACCATGCCCCGGTTATATAGCAGTTACCAATGTATTTAGCAAATACGCTCCGCCTTCTATTCAGCTAAACACACTGGTAACCGCTAAATTCCCGTGCCATGTTTTATTATAAACTCTATCTGCTTAAATAGACGATTTATTTGCTTTTATCCTGAACTAATCTTAGACTGATTTTTTCCAATTATAAACTAACATTTAATTAAACATACGCGTTTTGATAAAGATTGTCAATTCCATGGTATTTTAAAGACAACTCTTATGTATAAAAAATGTTTATCCAATATCATATAGAGAATTTCCTGTTTATATTGTTTCTACTATATAATGAAAAAAACTGTGGTGGGAGGATATCTGTATATCTTCCCAGCCACAGTTTTTCAATGAATATTATTTTTTACGATTTAGAATTATTATTTATTTTACGTTTGTTTTTACTTTTTTATTTTATGCTTCCTTTTCAGCAGGCTTCTCATTCTTCATAAGGACAAGCTTTCTGATACATGTAATTGCTACGATGATACCAAGTACGATAAGGAATACTGCAACGATAAGCTGAAGTCCTTCAACAAGGAATGTACCGGTTCCGGCCTGGAACTTCTGGATATTTCCGATTACGTTGAGAACGATAGCTGTAAATGTTACAGCAAGCATTATAAGCATTGGTGGGTAAAGCATTGCATGCTTTCTGTTTGTTGCCTTAAGGAATACTGCTACACCGATCAGGACGAGTGCTGCAAGCATCTGGTTTGCTGATCCGAAGAGTGGCCATACATTTGAATATCCGCCCTTGCAGAGAAGGTAACCAAAGAACAATGTTATAACTGTTGCAAAATACTTATTTGTAAGGATCTTCTGCCATACAGGCATCTGGGATGGATCTGTAGTATCTCCCATGAACAGCTCCTGGAATGACATACGTCCGATACGTGCTACTGAATCAAGTGATGTAAGAGCAAGTGCTGATACACACATTGTCATGAATACATTTGCTACTGAATTTGGAAGTCCGAACTTCTCAAGGAAACCTGCGATACCCTGTGAGAAGATCTGGAATGGTGTAAGTCCTTCCGGCGCTTTTCCGCCAACTGCTACTGCACCAACTACGATCAGGGAGATAACACCGAGGAGTGTCTCAAGGATCATTGCTCCATAACCTACAAATAACATATCTTTTTCATTTCTGATCGTCTTTGATGATGTTCCTGATGAAACAAGGCTGTGGAAACCGGAAACCGCACCACAGGCAATCGTTACAAACAATGTTGGGAACAGATAACTCTTAGCACCTGTTGATGATACGACTGTGAAACCATTGAAAGCGTTCAGACCCATGTTTGGATGTCCAACCAGAACACCGACAAATGCTCCAACCAACATGCCAACAAGCATAAATGTTGTCATATAATCTCTTGGCTGCATAAGTAACCACATAGGAAGTACGGATGCAAGGAACAGATATGCCATGATAACGTAGTTCCACTGGTCACCATTTAAGTACCAAGGAAGCTTCATACCTACTGCAAACATTGCAACGATGAGAACGATAGCAACGATAGATTTTACCCACTCCTTCATATTCTTGCAGGTCTTCATAACAACACCAAGTACCATAGCTACAACGATGAATAACATAGATACTGTAGCAGCTGCTGCACCGTTAAAGTTCTTTGTTACTGCTCCGTCAGCACCTGTCGTAAATCCATTAAATGTTGATGAAACCATAGATGTGAAAGCTGCAATAACAAGAAGTGTAAAGAGCCAGCAGAACAGTGAGAAGAATCTTCTTCCTGCCTTGCCTATGTACTTCTCAATGACAAGTCCGATGGACTTACCCTCATTTTTAACAGATGCATACAGAGAACCGAAATCCTGAACTGCACCGAAGAATACGCCTCCGACAAGCAGCCAGAGTAAAACCGGTACCCATCCAAACATTGCCGCAATGATTGGTCCCTGTACAGGTCCCGCACCTGCGATGGATGAAAACTGATGTGCAAATACTGTAAGCTTTGATGATGGTACATAATCCTTTCCATCTTCATTTGCAACGGCCGGGGTCTTTGCATTTGCATCTATGCCCCATTTCTTAGCAAGCCATCTTCCGTAACCCAGATAGCCAGCTCCTAAAACTACTACTGCGATAAGAATAATTACCAAACTATTCATATCATTCTCCTTCCTTCCGCCATGTGGCAGATACTTGATTATATTATGTTCACAAAGAGTACATACAAAAACATATCTTTTATAGGAGGAACTTTCCTATAAATTTAAAAAGGCTTTCGTCTTCATGTAATTCCATAAAGACGAAAGCCTGTAAACTTCCGCGTTACCACTTTATTTGCCATTCAAAAAATGACCACTCTATCTCATCTCATAAATTCTCGCTGTTGAAATAAGTTTCTTTGTAACGGTAGAAAACCGGTGACACCTAATGTCCATATCTGGAATTCAGTGTACTGCTCGCAGAGGATAATCACTAAAACCATACACCGTCTCACACCACCCGACGGCTCTCTGAAGTAATCCTTTTTTAATGACCGCATTCTGTTCGTTGCATTTGCTCTTTGTTAACTGCTAATTTAGCACTCTGTTTTTTTGTTGTCAAGAGCGATTTTAAATTTTTTTGACTTTTTCTGAATAATTTTTCCCTATTCTTTACCATCCCAGCAATAAGTACACAGCTTGCACTTATCGATTCCTACAGATTCCAGCATATCATCCAAACGGTTGAAACGCAATGATGTAAAATTCAGTTCCTTACGGATCTCCTCAACCATTGTTTCATATTTCTCAGATTCCGGATCTGCATACTCCTGTAAAATCTCATCTGTTACATTTCCATTTTCCAGACGGTCGATCACACGACGGGTGATCAGATCCATTTCCGATGATGAACGTGAGAAATTCAGATACTTACAACCATATAATAATGGTGGGCAGGCAGGACGGATATGTACTTCCTTCGCACCACTCTCATATAAGAACTCAGTTGTTTCACGAAGCTGGGTTCCACGCACGATCGAATCGTCGATCAGAAGAAGGCTCTTATCACGGATCAGCTCGTCAACTGCTAACAGTTTCATTTTTGCGATCAGATTTCTCTTACTCTGGATCGTTGGCATGAAGGAACGAGGCCAGGTAGGCGTATATTTGATAAATGGTCTGGAAAATGGGATTCCGGATTCATTTGCATAACCGATTGCATGTGCAATACCGGAATCCGGTACACCGGCTACGATATCCGGCTTTACATTATCACGCTTTGCCATAGCTTTACCACAATTATACCGCATCTGTTCTACACTGATTCCTTCATAGGAACTGGATGGATATCCATAATATACCCAGAGGAAGGTACAGATCTTCATTTCTTTATTCGGATTGACCAGCGTGATACAGTTCTTATCTGTCACAACCGCGATCTCTCCCGGGCCAAGTTCCTTATAGTCCTTATAGTCCAGATTTTTATATGCAAAATTCTCAAAGGTTATACAATAGGCATCTTCTTTCTTACCGATGACAACCGGCGTTCTGCCGTATTTGTCACGGGCTGCATAGATTCCCGCCTGATTCATCAACAGGATGGATACCGAACCATCGACAGAATCAAGTGCAAACCGGATTCCTTCGATCAGATTTTCCTTCTGATTGATCAATGCAGCGATCAGCTCCGTTGCATTGATGTCGCCACCGCTCATTTCCAGAAAGTGGGAATGTCCATTCTTGAACAGCATCTTTGTAAGTTCGTCTGTGTTGTTGATCTTGCTGACTGTTGTAAGTGCATATGTTCCATGATGAGAACGTACGATCAGTGGCTGTGGTTCGTAATCGGAGATACATCCGATTCCCATATGACCACTCATTTCCTGAACATCTTTGTCAAATTTTGTACGAAATGGTGCATTCTCAATATTGTGGATCGCACGGTTAAATCCGTCTTTTCCGTATACTGCCATTCCGCCTCGTCTTGTTCCCAGATGTGAATGGTAGTCGATACCAAAGAACAAATCAAATACACAATCCTGCTTTGATGCTACGCCAAAAAATCCGCCCATTGCCTTTTCCTCGCTTTTCTAAAACTCCCGAACCGATATAACGCCTGCGAACGGCGGTTTTATTTCTAATACGGACGAGCAAATTCCATCTATATTCTTTCTTCCACAGAACACTTGCGTTCTATTTTTACGCAGCGGTACTAAGCTCTCTGCTGATCGCAGATTACTAAGAACCGGCGTAAAAAAAGGTCTGTTTCAGAAAAATATAGATGAAACACGCTCTGTCCACATATAAAGATCAGATAAAACCGCCTGTCTCACGCTTTCCTATGTCATTATATTCGATTCTATTTTCAGTGATAAATCTTCGTTTTTTTACAAAACCTTTTTTATTTTATAGGATGTACTTACATAAATCAATAATTTCTATCAAAAAACGTAATAAAAAAAAGACAATATCATGCACATATCAGGCTGTGATCAGCTTGCGAAAATGTGTATGATTATTGTTCTTTTTCTATAGAGATCAATGTTATTTTTATATCTATGTGCGTCAGGCTTACATTACGATCAATCATGGACAGTCTTTGTAAAGGCAAGGCGGAGGGCTCTGGTAGTTTCTTCAGCAGCGCACAGCTTATCTGCCCATGTTACGATCCAGCTCTCGCGAAACTTCGGAGGCGTAACATTGAGCGGAAACATATGCTTTCGGATGATATCACGCTCAATGAAGTTCAAATGGAAATCCCGTCCGGCATTATGCAGGGCACGTTCCGCATGAAAGAAACCATGCAGCCGGTGTCCGCCATCCTTCTCATGCCAGTCATATAAGAAATAATCATGAAGCAATGCTCCACGCACCAGCGACCGTTCATCGATATATGCGGAACATTTCTCTGCAAGTTCCAGGCTTTTTTCTGCTACCCGCAGGGAATGATCGTAACAGGTTATTGTTCCATGCTGTACAAATGTTTTTTCTTTCTGCATACCCTCTGATGCCAGAATATCCGCACCATACTTATATATTTTTTCTTCTATACTATTTGTTTCCATCTTAAATTCTCCTGAATTTTCAAATCTCTGTCTCTTAATCATTCAATTACTGTCAACTATTTTTCCAATTTCCTTCTGGTTTTCTCAAATCAGCTATTTATTCTTACCCATGATAGCACAATTTGTGTCTGGTAAACTATTACTTTTTCTTAATGTTCTTTTTATGCTTTTGTATAATTCGTGTAAAATCTTTAAAGTGCATTCACAAATCCAAATGCGAATAGTATATTTAATTACTATAGAATTTTATCTCGACCCGATTCGGAGGAAATCGTCATGTTTGATTATTATTTTGCTACCATATTTTTCGCAATATTCATTATGATCATTATCGCGATCATGGTTTATAGCAATGAAATGCTGGATAAAAAGAAAAAACTTCAATTCGGTATTGCCGCAATCCTTGTTATCATTGCAGCTATTTCAGAGTGGCTCGGTGTATTTTTGGACGGAAAGGCAGACTGGACACATCCCTTTCATATTCTTGTAAAGACGACGGAATTATCGGTTGCCTCATTTATCCCAGTTATCTGTGCTGATATCTTAAGCCGGTTAAAACATACGAAAATCATATATGGTATTCTTGGTTTTCAGGTAATTCTGGAGATTATTTCTGCTTTTACCGGATTTATCTTCTATGTAGATGATTCAAATGTTTACCACCACGGTACATTTTATCCTGTTTATATTATTTCATTTTTAATTGGCATCGTACTTTTCAGTTACAAGGTATTCTACGAAAGCCACCGCCAGTATGGTATGCACAAGGTTTTGCTTCTCCTGCTTCCATTGCTTGCAATATGCGGTCTGGGCTTTCAATATATGGATGATGGAATCCGGGTCATCTGGCTGTGTTCTGCCATCGACCTTGCCCTTATGTATATCATGTATCTGGAACTTGCCTTCAACACAGATGCCCTGACACACTTACTGAACAGAAGCTATTACGAGAGCCGGATCAACCGGCTGCGCGAATCTGCTTCTATCTTTTATATCGATGTCAACGACTTTAAAACAATTAATGATACTTACGGTCATGCATATGGTGATGTCGCCCTGACTGAAATTGCAAACAGCATTCAGGCTGCATTTGGCAATAACGGTTACTGCTACAGAATCGGCGGTGATGAATTTGCCGTAATCGCAAATATTCCAGCCGCTTCAGCCGAAACCTTTATCGAATCTTTCTATCATCATCTGAGACACAAGCAGAAAAAGAACAAACATCTTCCATCTGCTTCCATCGGTTATGCTTTCTTTGATCCAAAGGAAGATCGTCCAATCTCTGAATTAATTGGCGAAGCCGATGCTATGATGTATGAAAATAAACGGAAGAGCAAGGAACTTACGTCATAGATATTATACAATGATGATCTTATAATGCAGCAAAATATATTTTACAAATTTACTTAACTTGATTAACAGTGATTGTTAAAAAGCAGTCAAAAACATGATTTTACAAAATCCTGTTGCCTGTAGGCTTCATGTTTTTGACTGCTTTTTTATTATTCCTGGTTCATTTTTACCGATAATTCGGGAACAACGACTTTGATCACATTTACTGATTTTGTCATTGGTTCTGTAATGATAAAATCTCTTCCAGTCTGGTTCTTCATAATAAGCTCCAGTCCCATAACTTTCTCATCAACATCGGTCAGAATACTGGCAGTTCCTTCTCCCATCACGCAAGCATAATTTGCACCATATTCGCATGGAACTTCACCACCACTGGTCAATACCATATCTGTATCAATCTCGATAAACACATTTGGATTGGCTGCGATCACATCATATTTGCGTCCTTCGGTTGCGCCGTGCAAATATAATGTAAGTCCGCCATTTTCATAGATATATCCATAATGCATTGGAACAATATATGGTTTGTTACCATCAACCATACCCAAATGTACAACTCTGGCTTTCTTAATGATCTCCTCAATTTTTACCGGATCTGTAACTTCACATTTTTGTCTTCTCATTGGTCTGTTCATTATGTTCTCCTTTCGACCACATTTGGCTTAAAATAATTATTAACAACATATTTCCCATCGCTCAATCATCAACAATAAACTTATGAAAAGGGCGTACTTTCCTATAAAGTAAAAAAACAGAGAATTCGCACATCGTCGAACCTCTCTGCTCTTTTCTATTATATACCAGCTTTGTGTTATCTGGCAAGGGAACATTTATAGTTATTTAAAGTTGCACGCAACAATTAACATTCCCCATCTTTTATGTCAACACACATCCCGGCAAACATAGTAACTGCGGTTTCAAGTATGGCATCTGGAAATTCGAAATGCTCCGTGTGAAGCTGAGCATAATCCTCTCCATCACCAATGCCGAAAAATGCGCCTTGTGTCTCCTGTAAGTACCAGCCAAAGTCCTCTGACCAGCGCATCGGTTCAGACAGCTCCATATATGGAATCTGATGAGAAACCGCACATGCCCGGATCTTCTGCACCTGTTCTGCATGATTATCCGTAGAAGGGAATCGTTCAATCTCCTTCATCGAAAGTTCCAGATCTTCCTTCTGTGCCATAACCTCAGCCAGCTTACGGATCTCTGCCAGATACTCATTAAATACCTGTTCGCCTTCACTTCGAACGGTAAGTTTCAGATATCCGTCCGATGCCGCTACACCGTAGTTCTCACTTCCAAGTTCCATACCAATCAAAGTCATGCGGACAAATCCCTTTGTCTCATTAAACTGCTTTGTCAGTTCTTCAATCTGAAGCAGGAGTCTGGCAAGTGCATATCCGGGATTTCTGCCAGCCTCCGGATACGCTGCATGGCTTGGAGTTCCTGTCATGTGGATCTTTAAACCTGTTGAAGCACATGCAAATGTTCCATCCTTCACAAGTACATTTCCAAGCGGCTTCCCCGGTATATTATGGAATCCATAAATTTCTCCGATATGCTTTTCTTTAATCAGGCTTTTGCAAAGCTCTGCACCCTTTCCAATCTCCTCCGCCGGCTGGAAGAGCAGATATATATCCCGTGCCAACAGTTCCTTTCTACTATCCAGATACAAGCCCAGTCCACATAACACGCTGCTGTGTCCGTCATGTCCACAGAAATGTCCGGGCTTTCCATCTTTGCCACATACCGCATCCATATCCGCCCGGAATGCAATCGGCTGCTTATATTCCGCCATTTGCTCTGGTATCTCCGCAGCCACTTCACTCACATCGAATGTTTTATCATTTTCTGCCCTTTTCACCGCATAAAACCATACCCCACGGTCTACGATCTCTAATGCTGTATGCGATTTTAAGAAATCCATCAGCATTTGTTTTGTCTTTACTTCCTGCATGGAATGTTCCGGGATCTGGTGGAGCTGCTTTCGCAATGTTTTAATCTGTTCTATTATTTTGCCATCTATGATCTTAGCCCCCATAATCCTACCATCCATAACCTTATCATCCATGCTCTTATCACCCACAATCTTACCATCCATGACCGTACTTTTCATATTTTTATCATCCATTTTTACACCTTCCTGCATATCCTATATACTTTATCTATCCTACATTTCTTCCCATCTATTCGTACCTTTTTTACTCCTGACCTAATTATACTCATACTGTCAATTATACATTCGGCGTCCCAAAGACTTTCTTCAAATAAAAAATCTGTTTACAAAATATCCCTGTCAGTGTATACTATCACACATGGGAATGAAGTTCTCCCTTGGGAAACCTAAACCGCTTA
>ERZ808240.977-NODE-977-length-36348-cov-10.418455_pt1 | contig 36348 bp, 30 predicted proteins | sample MGYA00521084_ERZ808240 | MGnify/ENA primary metagenome ERZ808240 (study PRJEB31516, sample SAMN03275571) | gut metagenome | biome: mammalia-associated habitat; material: feces | host: Papio cynocephalus | place: Kenya | collected 2012-08-06 ... | reverse complement strand
GGCTTACTCGGGACTTGCACCCGTTAGATAATGCTCATGCCGAGCGTACTAAAAGGAGTCAAGAAATACAATTCTTGACTCCTTTGTACTTTAAGGCTTACCTGAAGGAGTGTATTTCAAGATTACACGATCTCCCAATATTTTAGCAAGATTGCGTTCTATCTGACTTACCTCCATATATTTACTCATCAAGCCTTTCATCTTTTCGGGATCATTGGCATACTGGGGGTTACGCATCTCAGCTAAAAGACTTTTCAAATAATCGCGTATGATCGAATGTTTGTAGTCTTGGATAATGCGAGGCACAATCTCGTCTAACTTATCCTTATCTTCTACATATTGTTTCTTTTGCGAACTACTTAGCACAAAATCGTCTTGACCCACTTCAGCTGCTAATCTGCTGATAGCTTCATCTGGATGTGCTGAAAAATAGGATAGGGGAGACCATTCTTTTTCAACGCAATGAGATAAGCTTTCTTGTAATACCCTTTTATAGATTTCGTTTTGAAAAGCAAGACCATCAGCTTCTAATTCCTGAGATATATACTCTGCCACTGTGACATATTCATCTGCAGAATCGTACTCAGCAGATGAAATATCTTTGTTCAGAGTAGCATTGGATCTTATAGGCAAATTCGCATAACGAATCAGCAATGTGACAAGCATTTTCTCTTCTACGCTTTCAATACTTTGCTGCATCCTTGCAGAAAGTGCTTGAGTTTCAGCTTTTTCCTTCTCGTCCTTGCTATTTTGGCCATTGTCTGCAGATTTTGCATGCTGTTCTCGATGCAACTTATTGATCTCATTTACTATCAACTCTTCGCTAACAGACAAAGAAGCTGCGCATTCATGTACGTACATCTGACGAAGCACTTCACTTGGAATGACCGAAATGCTACGTACTACATTCGTAATTAATTCCGCACGCTTAATTGGATCCTGTGCTGCATCTTTGAGCAAAAGATTTGTCTTAAACTTAATGAAATCTACTTGATGCTTTTCTATATAGTCTTGAAATTCAGAGGCTTTATGCTTTCTCGCAAAACTATCAGGATCATCGCCATCTGGCAAGAGCAAGACTTTAATATTCATACCCTCAGCTAAAAGCATATCTATACCACGTAGACTTGCCTTAATGCCCGCAGCATCACCATCATAGAGTACTGTAATATTTTCCGTAAATCGGTGAAGAAGTCGAATTTGTCCTTCTGTCAAGGAAGTACCAGAGGAAGCTACAACATTCTCAACACCACTTTGATGCATAGAAATCACATCTGTATATCCCTCTACGAGGAAACAACGATCGTGGCGCACAATAGCAGCTTTAGCTTGGAAAAGCCCATAAAGTTCATGACTTTTGCTATAAATCTCGCTTTCTGGAGAGTTTACGTACTTACCTACGTTCTTAACCTTTTCCGTATTAAGTATACGCCCACCAAAAGCTACAACTTTTCCCGAAACAGTGAGCACAGGAAATATAACACGGCCATGGTATCGGTCAAGCAATCGTCCGTCATCAGTCTTGTAGCAAAGTCCCGTTTTTAACAAGTACTCCTTATTAAAGCCATGTGATATGGCTGCCTTAGCAAAAGCATCCCTTTCCTCAAGAGAATAGCCTAAAGAAAATTTCTTTATTATATCGTCACGAAATCCACGCGATCTAAAATAAGCCATTCCGATAGCAACACCATCGACATTATTATGAAGGATATTTTGAAAGTACTGATTGGCCCATTCATTAAGCACGAACATACTTTCGCGCTCGCTTTGCTGCAAGCGTTCCTCATCAGTCAATTCTTTTTCCTTTACTTCTATGCCATACTTCTTAGCAAGCCATTTGATAGCCTCCGGATAGGTCATGTGCTCCAATTCCATTAGGAAATGAACAGCATTTCCTCCTTTTCCACAAGAGAAGCACTTGCAAAGTTGTCTAGATGGTGAAACGCTGAAAGAGGGAGTTCTCTCATTGTGAAATGGACAAAGCCCTTTATAGTTTGCGCCATTTTTACGCAAAGTCACAAAATCCTTTACTACGTCGACTATATCTGTAGCATCCATTACACGTTGTATGGTCGCTCTGTCTATCATTTCAAGTTTTTGATTTTAGAAGTTTCTAATATTGATGGAAATAGCATTGGGAATAGCATAATAGGTTAGCTGACGAACACGATATACTCACTCACCACGAACATGACCATCTATCTACATTCTATTAAACATAACACCGATAAGCCCGTATTAATAGCTATAGCGTAGTCGGGTAACCAATGCATCTGAGAGAAAATCCATTGTTATAATATCTGGGTATATAGTTGTTCGTATTTACGCGCAACTTTCAAATAGTCATGATGCTTGCTAATGTATAGATAGCCTTCTTCTTGTAGTAATGGTATAAGTTCGTTACGATTCACCACCAAGTCTCTAATGGCATGATACGCACTATATCTGTTAGGCTGTACGTTGATTATCGGCCGGAGTTGATACTCATTGAGGATTGTGTAATTTTCGAGTTCAGCACCGCCAACGACAACTGTTCCACGTGCCATAGCCTCAAGTGCATTCATGGCTGGCGTATAGGAATAAAGTTGGTCAAGAATAACATCCGAACTATCAAGCATTTCCTTATAATCTTCAAAAGGAACGTCTTCGGCAATCTGGAGCGTGCATTCATTAGGATAATCATTTTTTACCCGCTGTGCAGCACAAAGCAAGATATCAGTTCCCTTATATTCGGATCGTTTACTTTGAATGCCAATAAATATTTTCAAAGGACTGTTAAGTTTATAGTGTCTCTTCTCACGATGTGAGTCCGTATTGCCCGTTACAATTGGGAATGGAATGAATCTAACAACTGCATTTCCTTTGTAATACTTTCGGTAACAAGCGTCATATTCATAGAGCCCCGTTACAATTGCATCGCATTCATCAGCTATTATTTTATTCAGTACTCCTTTACTACCGTCAAGCCATTCCTCCTTAAATTGGTCATTATCATAATTAATTCTCTCTACATTACCAATATTGAAATCGCTATAACGAAAAGTCTGTTTATCAAGACAACCGATTACATAGTAATAATCCATGCCAAATGCTCCCATAACAACACGCTTATTGTGCTTTTTGAGATATCGGAAATAGGGCATGATCCTTTCTGCCTTAAAGTCGAGGAACACGGGGTTTATGATCTGTACAATATCATAACCTCTGAAGCGAAGGAAAGAATCTTTTACTTTAAGCCAATACTTTATGCTATCCATGCGATTCAACGATTTCCTTTTCAAATCGATGTCACGTGGATAATCTTTCCACCCATCGCCATCTGAAGCTACTGTAACTTCATGTCCCAATTCTCGGAGTCCTTTTGCCAATGTTGCATGTACATTGCTAAATTCTCCTAATAGTAATATTTTCATATGATAATCTTTTACATTAAGGCATCAATCGCTCTATTATTTACAAGGCCAGTAGCTACCCATATTTTTCTCTCAGATAATTTGCAAAGATGGTAGCTGCAGTTCTTACCATCAATGGGCAAGGACGCTTTTGGTAGTATTCAGTTGTGCGTTCTTCTGCTTGTGAGGTAATCTTAGGATTTTTAAGGCCGAGAAGTTCTGCACAGATCAGGCTACCTGTTTGTGATTTAAATTGTTCAGCTAGACGCTGTACCTGTGCATAATTATGGCTTTTCCCTACCCTATCACTTCCATCTGTTGTACCACAATCAAGACCGACGAGCAAGAACATTCCGCAAGCCGTGCCACAAGTCTGCCGCATTCTACCTATACCACCACCAAATGATGCTGACATAAGCAGAGATTGTTCGTGAGTAAAACCATATAAATCAGCGAAAGCAGCTACTACGCTTTGAGAGCAGTTGTATCCATCTTTGAAATATTGGCATGCACGCTCAATGCGCGCATTAAGGTCGTCATCCGACAATTTTATCTTTAATCTATTATCCATCTTTTCAAATGAATTCCCTATTTTTGCAGTATCAATCCATAACAAATATCATTAGAATATCTCAAGGGAAGATTCCTAAATAAATCTAAGAATGTATCGAACAAATTTAATATTGGTAGCTTTTGTATTGATGACTTTATTCTGTTCATGCCAAGAAAACTTCGATAAAAGTCTTCAGCGAGAAGCACGGGAGTTTACAGAGAAACAATGCCCGCAAGAAGTAGAAGAAGGAACTATGCTCGATAGTCTTGTCTACTCACCTGCATCTCATACGCTTACACATTATTATAGTGTGAATCATGCAAACGAAAGAGTACTTAAGGATCAGACTCCCCTACTCCATCATATACTTGTTCAACGTACAGCTAATGACATTGTCTACAAAAGCGTAAAGGATGAGGATGTCACCTTTAAATACGTTTATTATTCACAATCTAAAAAGACGATTGTATATGAGACACAAGTAGGACCTCATGAGTATAAATAATAAAGTACTTTACGCTTTCATTAATCAAGATATCTAAGCTCTTTAGATTTACTTAATCTTAGATCTGCATACACCACCAAATCATCATAAACTGACCACGAAGAATTTAGCTTACTCGTACGAATTATTTTATGTATTTAATCTACCGATTGTAACGCTTTTGCCAGTTGATCAGGACATGATGTGCTTTTGTTTCCACAGCGTATGCCCTTGAGCCGTTTTATAACCTCTTCTTTAGGCATATCCTTAATAAGTGCAGCTATACCTTGCAGATTACCATGACAGCCACCTTCAAATGTTGCTGATTCTATACGTCCATCATCACTCAAGTCCAAATGTATACATCTGGAACAAACGCCTTGTGGAATGTAGTCTAAATGTTTCATGTACTAAGTAAAAGAATCTATCGTAAATAAACCATTTCTCTCATAATCCTCCTCTTACATCATTAAATATGTATGCTTGACTGAAGAGAAAAGAGTAATTCATTGAAAGAGGGGAAGTTTTGCTAAGATTGGCAATCCTAACAAACTTTCCCCTCATATATTCTCTCTATTGAAAGCTCTCAATTGAGTACTAAAAGAGCATCAATCTTCAGTAGGCTTCATGTTAGTGTAGACTGTTTGTACATCGTCGAATTCTTCGAGACGTTCAACCATTTTGTCAATGCTTTCACGCTCTTCCGGAGTTACTTCTTTCAAATCATTTGGAATATAAGTAAACTCGGCGGCCAAAACTTCGAAACCATTCTCTTCGAGATGCTTTTGAATTTGGCTAAAGCACTTAGGATCACCATATATGGTTACGCTACCTTCTTCTTCATCTTCATCGAATTCGTCTTCTACACCATAATCGATAAGGTCAAGAATCATTTCATCCATATCAAGGCCTTCTTTCTTCTTGAAAGTGAAAACGGCCTTATGGTCAAAAAGATAAGCGAGCGAACCCATAGTACCGAGGTTGCCATTGAATTTATTGAAGACCGAACGAACGTCGCCAACAGTACGAGTTGCATTATCTGTAAGCGTATCTACAAATATAGCAACACCGTGAGGACCATAGCCCTCATAGGTCATTGTTTTGTAGTCGCTTTGATCTTTGCCACACGCGTTTTTAATTGCACGCTCTATGTTGTCTTTAGGCATATTCTCGCGCTTACACGTAGCAATGATAGCACGAAGAGTTGGGTTATTTTCGGGCTCAGGACCACCAGCCTTTACAGCTACAGCAATTTGTTTACCCAACTTTGTAAATGTACGGGCCATATGACCCCAACGTTTCAATTTCGTGGCTTTTCTGTATTCAAAAGCTCTTCCCATGGGATTTTATTTTTATTTGTTTGTTATATTTCTTATCTGTTTTTTGCATCAGCCCTACAAGAATATACGCCATATTGCACATATTATTCATAAGAGCATCAGCAATTATAATTAGCGGAGTGAAGCACCTAACTGCTTTTGCAGATTGAGGATAATCTTATTCATGATAGCATCAGTCTGCTTATCATTCATTGTCTTATTCTCATCTTGAAGTACAAAATTTACAGCGTAGCTTTTCTTTCCAGCTTCGAGATTTTTACCCTCATACACGTCAAAGAGCTCAACACTCTTGAGTAGTTTCTTTTCAGAAGCATATGCAATTTGCTCAATCTGGGCAAACTCTACACTCTTGTCGACGAGCAATGCGAGATCTCGCTTTACAATGGGGAATTTAGATATTTCCTTAAATGAAACCACATTCTTCTTAATGCGCTTCATAAGCATGGTCCAATTGATCTCGGCATAATAAACTTCCTGCTCAATATCATGCATGGCAGTTAAAGCCTTTGATACGAGGCCAAGTTCTACCATAACCTGTCCGTTACGATCGGTTATAGCAAGACTTTTAGCGAAAATGTCATTTTCTCCAGCTACAATCTTCATACCGCCGAGTTCACATCCCAAACGCTTCAAGATATTGCAGACGTAAGCTTTGAGCTCGTATACAGACGAGTTCTCATCTGCGTGAGCCCAAGATCCCTCTACACGTTTACCAGTAAGCCACAAACCTATAAAGTGGGATTGGCTGTATGCAGCAAGGGTATGGTCTGCAGTATGCTTTGAGGAATTGTAATAGTAACAATTACCCGTCTCGAAGAATCGAAGATTTTGGCTCTTTCGATTAACGTTGTGAGCGATGCTTTCCAATCCACCAAATATCAAGGACTGACGCATTACATTAAGGTCTGAACTCAAAGGATTTATCAAGCGTACAAGATTATCAGCAGCATAGGTCTTCAAATCTTTATAGTACGCTTCCTTGGTGAGAGAGTTGTTAAGAATTTCGTGAAATCCCTCACCTACCAATTGCTCAGCGATGATGTTTTCTAGTTTGTTAGCACGATCTACATCACCCTTTATCGTAAGACTTGACTTTACAGCTGTAGGAATCTCCACATTATTATATCCATATATACGCAGAATATCCTCCACAACATCACATGGACGCTGAACATCTACACGATAGGCAGGCACCTTTAGCGAAAGGCCTTCTTCCGTTTCGGAAGTGATGGTCATTTCAAGTGAAGTTACAATTTCCTTGATTGTCTCCACGGGAATAGTCTTTCCTATGAGGTCATGCACGTATTGGTAGTTAAGTTCCACATCGAACGACTTGACAAGCCCAGGAGCTTCTACATCTTTGATACCCATAGCAATTGTTCCTCCAGCCAATTCTTTTACTAAAATGGCTGCTACCTTAAGAGCATATATTTGTCCGTCAGGATCAACACCACGCTCAAATCGGAATGAAGCATCTGTACTTAAACCATGTCGACGTGCACTTTTTCTAATCCACGTGGGATGGAAATAAGCACTTTCAAGCAGCACATCCTTGGTCGTTTCATAGGTACCAGATCCACGTCCACCCATCACACCGGCTATGCACATGGGTTCTTTTTCATTGCAAATCGCGAGATCTCGATCAGATAGTGTATGTTCTACTCCATCAAGAGTCTGAAACATTGTACCATCTGGCATGGTCTTCACTACAATCTTTCCACCCTCTATCATATCTGCATCGAAGCAGTGGAGAGGTTGTCCGTATGCCATCATCACATAGTTAGTAATATCTACTATGTTATTAATGGGACGTAATCCGATGGTCTGTAACTTTTCCTTTAACCACTCAGGACTTTCCTTTACGTTGCAATCTTTAATAGTTACAGCACAATAGCGAGGACAAGCCTCAGTGTTTTGTATCTCTATGTCAATGTTGAGATCGTTTGAATCGGCTTTAAATGCCGAAACATCCATTTTGTGCAACGCAGTCTTTTTACCATTACGAATGAGCCATGCATAGAGATCACGGGCTACACCATAATGTGAACAAGCATCCGCGCGATTAGGTGTAATATCTACTTCTATTACGTAGTCACTCTCTAGTCCGTAATACTCTGCAGCTTTCATTCCCACAGGTGTATCAGCTGGAAGCACGATAATGCCATCATGGCTATTGCCCACTCCTATTTCGTCTTCAGCACAAATCATTCCAAAGCTTTCAACACCACGAAGTTTAGATTTCTTGATGGTAAAGCATTGATCTCCTTCATAGAGTTTTGTGCCCAAAGTCGCTACAATTACTTTCTGTCCTGCTGCTACATTGGGAGCACCGCATACAATTTGTTGTGGAGCGCCTTCTCCCAAATCAACAGAGCAGATGTGCATATGGTCGCTGTTGGGATGTGCCTCACAGGTCAGCACGTGACCTACTACCAGACCTTCAAGTCCACCTTTTATGGCCTGAACTTCTTCTACGCCATCTACTTCGAGTCCCTCGCTCGTAAGCGCGTCGGCCACTTCTTGTGCCGTCATGTCGAAGTCAACGTATTCTTTCAGCCATTTATAAGAAATATTCATATCGGTTTAGAATAACTGCATTTTAATGTGTGGCAAAATTACTTCATTTTTTGTAAACTACAAAGTAGAGGGAGAAGAATAGCGTAAAATATAGTATTTTTATAGTTGCTTCCTCTACTCACAAGTATAATAGCAAGAACTTTACAAGCTCACGTAGTATCTTCTACAGTTTGTGTTTGCGCTCTTCTTTTCCTTGAAAGTACTATATTTGCGTAGTAAAAAACTAATGAAGTAATAAAAGAATAGGTAAATGTTCTTTATCATAAAAAAGTCTTACAAATCATCTCTTGAAAGAGAAAATTCATAAGACTTATTTATAGTTACCGAGCTTTTCTTGTACAGAAAGAGCTTACTTCATGTCGTTTTGTTGGTCCATCACGATTTCTTCGCCTTTCATATCACAGAAATTGTATTGAAGATAAGCCAATTTCTGATTAGGACACACCTTCACACCTAAGCCGTATTTCATTTGCCAACGGCGCTTTATGGAGAAAAAGCCTTGATTGATATACGCAGCTACAAAAGGATGTACATAAAGGCGGAAACGTTTGATTCCTACTTTATTAACTAATGTATCAATCTTTGTCTCTAATGAGTCGGTAAAGAGTATGCTTGGCTTAATCTTTCCAGTTCCTCCACAAGTAGGACAGGTTTCTTCCACGTTAACATCCATTGCAGGACGAACTCTCTGACGCGTAATCTGCATCAGTCCGAATTTTGAGAGAGGCAATATGCTATGGCGAGCACGATCTTTCTTCATGTTCTCTACCATGCGCTCATAGAGTTTCTGACGATTTTCGGGGAGATTCATATCAATAAAATCTACTACGATAATGCCTCCCATATCGCGCAACCTTAATTGGCGAGCCAATTCATCGGCTGCTCCGAGATTAACGTCAAGAGCATTCACTTCTTGTCCTTCAGGGCTTTTCGAACGATTCCCGCTATTCACGTCAACCACGTGAAGTGCTTCTGTCTGCTCTATGATGAGATAAGCGCCATGCTTGTAAGTAACCGTGCGCCCTAATGAGGTCTTGATCTGCTTCGTGACGGAGAAATTGTCGAATATAGGCACCGAACCTTTATAAAATTTGACAATATCTTTGCATTCCGGAGCAATTAGACTTACGTAACTCTTCACCTCTTCATATACTGCTTGGTCGTTTACGTAGATGTTTTCGTAAGAGGGATTGAACAAATCACGCAAGAGCGCTACAGTTCTACTAGTTTCTTCGTAGGCAAGTTGAGGAAGCTGGAGCCTGTCTTTGCGACATTGTACTACTTTGGCTACAGTATTATCCCATCGCTTCAGCAAAATGCGCATTTCATTATCAAGTTCAGGTGCCTTCATGCCTTCTGCAACTGTACGTATAATCACGCCGAAACCTTTGGGCTTAATGCTCTGTACGAGTTGCTTAAGTCGCGTACGCTCTGCGCCAGACTTAATTTTGGAAGAGATAGATATTTTGTCAGAAAATGGTATCAACACAAGGAATCTACCTGCGAATGAGAGTTCGGAAGTGAGTCTTGGTCCTTTTGTATTGATGGGTTCCTTGACTATTTGTACTAAGATTTCCTGACCTACCTTGAGTGTGTTCTGTATACTTCCATCCTTGTCCAGATCGGGTTGTTTACCCACTTTATCCAAAGTGACAGTGCGATGACCATCACCTAAGAGTTGTAAGTATTTTTCTAAAGATTGGAAACGGGTGCCAAGGTCAAGATAGTGAAGAAAGGCATCGCGCTCAAAACCAACATTCACGAAGCAAGCATTGAGTCCTGGCATAAGTTTTCTAACTTTTGCCACATAGATGTTACCCACAGAAAAATGTTCCGAACGTCCTTCACGCTGATACTCTACGAGCTTCTTGTCTTCGAGCAAAGCGATGGAAATATCTTTCTTTGTTACATCTACAATTACTTCGCTTGTCATGATTTTTCTATAATCCCAAGATGTTTCCTTATGCCTTAATATTTCAAATATCTCATTTTAATTCTCATCGACTTACAATTAAGAAACAATAGAGAAGAGTTGTTATATTAAGATTTTGCGAATAAACTTTATTCACAAAAGCACAATATTCAACATACTTGGAGTGGTTGAACAAAAAAGAACGAGCAAACGAGTGAATGCACTCTTGAATTGAAGCACATCCCAAGCCCGTTTACCCGTTTTGATTAGAGACTCACAACGGAGTCGTCGAGCTTATTTGCTCTTATGACGATTCTTGCGCAGTCTTTTTTTACGTTTGTGAGTAGACATCTTGTGTCTTTTTTTCTTTTTTCCGTTAGGCATACCTATTACGTTTTATGGTTAATTATGTTAGTTGTATTTATTATGCTTTAGTCGACTTTTCTTTTACAGCGACAGCAAATTCTTTTGCAGGCTTAAAAGCAGCGATACTATGCTCAGGAATGATAATCGTTGTATTCTTTTGCATATCACGTGCGGTCTTCTCTGCACGGCGTTTCAGATAGAAAGTACCGAAACCTCTCATGCTTACACTCTTTTCTTCAAGAAGTGCAATTTTGATTTCGCTAGTAAAAGCCTCAAGCACTTGCGAGACTGTGGCGCGATCGATGCCCTTTTTGTTCGCAATTGCCTTGATGATTTCTGATTTAGTCATTCCAGTTATAAGTTTTAGTTTGTTATTCTTTTTCTAAAAGCGGGTGCAAAGATAGTAAATCTAATTGATTTAGAGAAGTTTTGCGTAGCTTTTAATCTATCTTATACTGGAATTTTCTCGATTCTTCGTATATGGCGTCCTCCTTCAAACGTAGTATTGAAGAATTCATCCATAATTTGTCGTGCTGTTTGTGTATCAATATAACGTCCAGGCATTACCAACACATTAGCATCATTATGAAGTCGAGTCATGTGGGCAATCTCGGGGATCCATACAAGAGCCGCACGGATGCGTTGATGCTTATTAAGAGTCATTGAGATACCCTCTCCACTACCACAGATAGCTATACCCTGCTCTACTTCGTTTTGTTCAATACCACGCGCAAGAGCATGTGCATAGTCAGGGTAGTCACAACTTTCGGTAGTGTAAGTACCATAGTCTTTGTACTCAATACCTTTTTCCTCAAGATATGTTTTTACGAATTGTTTGAGTTCGAACCCTGCGTGATCGCTTGCAAGTCCTATCATATATAATGTATATTTAGGATGATTTATTTTTTCAAGAAGTTGATTACTTCATTGTGAATGTTTGCAGCAGTAAAGCCCAATTTTTCATCAAGCACTTTATAAGGAGCACTAAATCCGAAGCTATCAAGCCCATAAACCTTTCCGTTAGAACCTACTATTCCTTCGAATGTAACGGGCAGACCAGCTGTAAGTGCAAAGATTTTACCTCCTGTTGGAAGCAATGCTTCTTGATACTCCTTAGATTGCTGACGGAGGAGGCCTTCACTCGGACAACTTACCACACGAGCTTTTATACCATCAACCTTAAGCAAGGCCGCTGTATCAACAAGTGTACTAACTTCTGAGCCAGATGCCACAAGAATCACGTCGGGTTGCGCTTCCTCGATAACCGCATAAGCTCCATGGAGTACACCCTCACGATAGTTTGTTCCTGCAGGCAGATCGTTAACATTCTGACGGCTAAAGATAAGCGCTGTAGGAGTTTGCATATTCTCCATAGCCATCTTCCAGCATTCTGTCACTGCGTGCACATCGCATGGGCGAAGCACTCTCACGCTATCACGACCACTATGATTCTTGAGCTTCTCCATCAATCGGATTTGAGCTTCTTGTTCTACGGGTTCGTGGGTAGGACCATCTTCGCCTACACGGAATGCATCGTGTGTCCAAACGAACTTAACGGGAACTTCCATCAAAGCAGCCATACGAATAGCAGGCTTCATATAGTCTGAGAATACGAAGAACGTTCCCATAGCCGTAATAATACCGCCATGAAGCATCATACCGATGCATACACAAGCCATTGTTAATTCTGACACACCAGCTTGAAGAAAACCTCCAGCAAAGTTGGTACGACTTATCTCAGTCGTATGCTTAAGGAATCCATCTGTCTTATCTGAATTACATAGGTCTGCAGAAGAAACGATCATATTAGGTACATACTGCGAGAGCAAGCTCAAGCATACAGACGAACCATTGCGAGTAGGCGAATTAGGCTTTTGCTCTATTGTCTCCCATGGGATGTGAGGAAGTTTTCCGGCCATCCAATCATTGAGAAGAACCGCTTTTTCAGGATTTTCTTTTTCCCACTCAGCCTCTTCAGCACGACGAGCTGCTACGATTTTACGCAATTCAGCCTTACGTTCATCGTACATTTGCTTTACCTCTTCGCGTATTACGAATGGATTCTCAGGATCACCACCGAGGTTCTTAATCGTATTAATATAAGCACCATCGCCAAGTGGTGCACCATGAGTCTTGCAGCTATGTTCATAAGAGCTACCATCAGCCTTACGGCAGCCCTTACCCATTATACAATGGCCTATAATCAAAGTAGGACGAGACTCTTCCTCATTAGCTTTCTTCAAGGCTTCACGTATCTGATCAGGATCGTTACCATCAATCTCAAGCACATTCCAATTCCATGCACGATATTTCATGCCAGTGTCTTCTGAGATGACAGACGATGTTTCTGTAGAAAGCTGTATCTCGTTAGCATCGAAGAACATGATGAGATTATTAAGCCCCAAGTGACCCGCTATACGACCTGCACCCTGCGAAATTTCCTCTTGTACACCACCATCGGAGATATAGGCATAAATTTTCTCTTTAGCAAAGCCGGGGTTTCCTGTACGTGCATAAAGTGCTTTTGCAGCAATCGCTGCACCCACTGCATATGTATGACCTTGACCAAGAGGACCACTCGTATTCTCTATCCCGCGCTTAGGACTCACTTCTGGATGTCCAGGTGTGGGCGATCCCCATTGACGGAATTGCTTAAGTTCTTCGATTGTGAAATTACCAATCAATGCCAACTGCGAATATAGCATTGGCGACATATGACCAGGATCAAGGAAGAATCTGTCGCGACAGCGCCAGGTTGCTTCATCGGGGTCAAAGTTAAGAAATTCGGAATAGAGCACGTTGATAAAATCAGCACCACCCATAGCACCGCCTGGATGTCCTGACTTTGCGCGTTCTACCATGCTTGCAGCCAAGATTCTTATATTATCGGCTGCAAGGTTCATTAGTTCTTTTGAATGTTCCATTGACATTGCTATATTCGAAATTAGATTTGTAGCGAAAGTTACTTCTGTTTGCAAAAGTACAAAAATATCAGCAGATTAGCGCATCAGTAGTAAAAAAACATATATTCATGCCTCAAAAAGAAATGAGTTCAAGACTTTGATTCATTTCTCGTACAGATTAATTGCAAAAACGTTACCCAACGTTCTGAGTATTTTTTAGAAAGATAAGACATTAAGCTACAAGCAACGCGTAGGCAGAATTCATGAATAATGTGATTAAACAAGAATTCCGCCAACGCGCCACATCTACACAATTTGCTCGACTACATCTCTATTGTTAAAGCCAAACACTAATTCTCTATCCATCCGCCATCTGCAGAAACACCTCTTATTGAGATATCAAGGTATTGATCTGACCGAGAGTTTGTAAAGAATAGAACATTTGTCTCGCCGTTTTCGTCTGTTTTTACTGAAGGATTCCAATAGAGTGTGCGTCGTCTATCGGAGGGGTTGGGGAGGTCGAAACGGCGGTAATCAGGAGAATAGAAGTCTACGTGAGAGGCAAAACCTTGTATAAGGCGACGCTCTGTCCCACGAACACTCTTCAAACGGTACATATTGGGCTGCTCGTAGATATAAAGCATGTACCGATTGGATACGGACATACGTTTACCCACTCCACTCAGCACATCTTCTCTTTGTACTCCCGGTACAAAACTAATGCTCTTATAGTTGTCAGCCAGATTATTGAAGATATTATCACTATAACGCATTAATCCCTCTTCATACCATGGCAGGTTGTTTACATTAATGGTCACATAATTGGCCTTGTATAGCACCCTAGGTTTCCTGTAAAGTCTTTTTGTAACCTCATCGACATCTTGCTCTTTATCTTTAGGAAGATCACCCTTCAACACTTCGGGTGTTTTTCTTAAAATATCATTCTCAATATTTTGATCGGGCAATACAGGGGTACTATCACCCATTGGCTTGTATTGCGAAGGAGTTTCACTATCATCTTCCTCTTCGAAATGTCCACCACCCCTATAAAGCCCATAACGTGTAACATTAAAATTATCATCAAGCATAGGCAACAGGTCTCCCAAATCGGGCACAGCCTTTCCTTGATCCTTCAATTGTTCTATGACTTGAGCTACATTATAGTATTTGATAGCACGTTCCTCACCGTGTTGTTCTCCGCCATTCCATGTATAACGTCCGCCTGTGAAACCACGGTATTTGCCTTTAATGCTTACTTTAGCTTCCTTGAGAGCAGTTGGGATCGTACGGGGAATAGTGTCTGTCCAATTAAAAGTTTCGGGCTCGTGCACTTGACTATAGATAATAATGCTATCCTTTCGCACAGGAATAGCTAATTGCAAATCAGACGCTGCAAATGCGCGTGGACGAGGTGCATACCACTGATCGATTGCAAGGCGCGACCATGAAGACTGATCATTATCATTCTTTATAGAAAACTGCATGTAGTAATCACCTTTGAAGTCGGCAAAATTTGCAAAAGAGAAGCGTCCCTTTGCATCTGTACGCGTGTTTCCTTGTAAACTACTTCCATTGAGAGAATAAGCCAACATCTTCAAATTGTAATTCTTTCGTGGGTGTAGACGATTATTATCCGCGTAGAGCGTTCCCCTCAGTATGGGAACTTCCTCTATAGGTTGCTTTAGATCAAAAGGCGCTTTGCCACACATGGTGGAGAAATGATTAGCTGTCCATCCTTGTACCATAAGCAAGAGATCGAGCATACGACGATGTGCTGCATCATTTTTCACAAAATAGAGATCAGGACGTGACACATACCCTTTTATCTCAGAAGAAAGGAGCATATCTGCCTCTACGCCTCCATCATTTGTGTCGGTGATATTACCGCTTGCATCACGCACAGCCATAGAAAATACAGTTTGAACGGGCTGATTCTTAGCGTCTTTCAACTGTATTTTCACCACTGCAGGCTCAAATGCTTCATAGAATGCCTTGTTTTGTTGCATACTAACACTTACGCGCTTGTTCTCTTCTTCGGTAATAGGCATCCAAATTAGTCGAGTGCTATAACTCTGCCCATTTACATCAAAGAGTTCTATACGATTCACTCCCCCACGCAAGGCTTTTCTCGGCACAAACACTTCTGTACCATTCGGGATCACCGTAAGCGTGTCAAAATAGCACACCTTCTCTCTGCTTATTACAGCCAAACCTAACAAACTATTTGCTGCAATAGCAGAATCATTGGCCTGCACTTTAATATTCACACCATCAGTGAGAGGCTCTGCATGTAATGCATAAGAGACGGCCGTTGCAGGAAGAGCGAAAGTATTACGAAGTGCATTCTTTATTCTAACAAAGCCATTTTCTTGCTGAGCAGATAGCACGAACGTGCCTCGTCCATCATATTCTGGTTGGAATTCACTGATCACATTCCCCTTATCATCACATAGCTGCAGCGTATCATTCATACCATTTCCCATCCCATCAGTAAGTTGGTATGCGATATATTGTTCTACTCCTTTTGCTCTACTTCCGCCTTCAGGATAGAAGTTAAGTACATATTCCTTCCTATCTGTCATGGTATAAGGACGCGGCATTGCGATAGTTACGCCTTTACGCTTTTCAGGAACAGGCAAAGATAAATGTAATAAGTCACTCGTCTGCTTCTGAGTATTATTACCATCAAATCCAAAAATCGGAACTACACGCGAAAAGATGGCCGGTTCATCCCAATTGGTCATTTCCCTTGTATAGGCTCTTACTTCATAATAGCCTGGCATCACAGGACGTTTCAGACTAAAACATCCATCAGCTTGTCCAAGTGAATCCAATCGGAGCATTTGTTTCTCTATAAGGCCACCATCTGCATTAAGCAATTCAACATATAGAACGCGACTCAAATCCGTAGGCCGTAGACTTGAAGCCCGTACCACGTAAGCTTTGTACCACAATGTATCGCCCTCTACATAGCTCGTATTGTCCATATGCAAATATACTTTCTCGCGAGGGTATTTACGGTCAAACCCCGAAGTGGCTTTAAATAAATCAAATAGTTCCTCCGCCGTTTGCTGCTGGGCAAAGGTGGGAAGATTGAAAAGCAATAGAAATAAGAAGATATACTTTTTCATGATAGTAGAGTTTATAAATCATACAAATTTGAGTACTAAAAGCCATAGCTAAAACATCAGAGAGTTTCAGCTATGGCTATATTTTAATCTGTCTATTGCCTAGAACTCATCAGGATCTTTAATGTATTTCCTAGAGAAGCTCACATAATTTCCCGTGTCTGATCTGAACTCACCTGATGCATAAACAGTACCACTATAATATGGGGAATCCCAATAAACTGGACCAGATATATAAAAGCGGTAATCTTTTTCATCGTTAAAATATCCACCATACTTCTCCTGAAAGTTGCCTTGACATGATGTTGCCCCAGACGACATATATAAAAAACCACTGCCATTGACTAATTGCAACTCAAAATAGCCTGAAATGACTTCTGTATAAGCTGATTGAGGGGTATCACACAAGAAGCAAACCTTGCCATCTGACATATATTCTACTCCTTGCATTTTCCTACGTATTGAAATTCTATTTCTAGTCTTTGCTGTTGTAGCAGACTTTGGGGTAGAGAACTGCACAACCCTGTCACATGATTTGGCAAAGCTCTGATAGTCCTTTTCCATCTGTTCAACGGTCAAGGTTTCTGCTATTTTGTCAATGTTCTCCGCTTTAAGATGCAGGTCTACATTGTATTTTTTTGCAAGTTCCTTGCTCTTTTTGAGCAGAATCTGTGCTTTTGTTTGACTTTGCTGAGCGTCATCTGATGAGCATGCATAAATTGCACATGAGATAAGTACAGCTGTAAATATAGCCAAGATGATTTTTATCTTTTTCATTGTAACTATTTTAAATGTTTATAGATGTGCAGTAGCTTATCGATATGCTACCACAAAGATAGTACTAAATTAAACAGATTGCAAGTGTCCCCAACCTGACTGTGACATTTTGAATTTTTAATTTCTCTTGATATTCAAGGAGATAAGCCATTTCAGAAGACGGAATATACATCAAATTGTCACAAAAATTATTTTAATGGATACACTGATTGGTACATATAAGCACAAAGTAACATATGGAAATCATTGGGCTTTTATCGTCATCATCGGCTGCGTCTCAGCAATTCAAGCAAGCTTGATTGCATTCGACTTGTACGATGATTCAGCCCGTTTTGCCAAATCCGAAATTAAGATGTGAAAGCCTTATCACATGCCCACGAGATAAAGAAGACTTTCTTTAGAGAAAACTTCAATTATTAACAACTTGACTTCAATAGCACCACAACAACTTGAAGGTAAACAAGGTAGAGATTTGAATATACAACATAACCCTTTCCTGAAATACACTCATGAGTATGGGCACAAAAAAATTGATTGTCTCACGACAACCAATCTTTTACTAACCTTAAATCTAATACCATGAAAAACATTGCAAATGTATAGCTTATTAGCTGCTTATGCAAACAATATGAAAGATTTTCCAAATACTTTAATATTATTTTATTACATTGCAACTGTTTTGTCATACCGTGTTATCAAAACAGCTACCTATGCTTCATCACGCATCTGCTTGAGCAATTCCTTCTGATGCTCCGTGAGATGCTGTGGTAATGCTACGTTGTAAGTGATAATCAAATTGCCATACGTTCCATCCGGTTTCTGGAAACCTTTACCACGGAGACGTATCTTTGCGCCATTCTGCGTTTCAGGTTTTACCTTAAGTTTGAGTTTACCTCCTTGTGTCTGAAGTATAATGTCGCCACCGAGCAAAGCTGTATACATATCTATAGATACCGTGGCATGAGCATCAAACTGCTCAGGCGAAGCATAGGAGCGAGTGCGCGAACTGCGTCCTGCAGCCTTTCCAAACAAGTCTTCAAAGAAAGAAGAGAAGCCCCCTGCTCCACTTGTAAATTGACTGAAATCAAAGCCATCATCACCCGAACCGCTATAATAGAAATGACCTCCACCATCAGCATCGCGTTGAGCTTGTTGCTGCTCGAAAACATCTGCCTCACGCCATTGCTCACCATATTTATCATATTTCTTTCTTTTCTCTGGATCGGAAAGTACGGCATAGGCTTCATTCAATGCTTGGAACTTTGCCTTTGCTTTTGGATCGTCGGGATGCAAATCTGGATGAAACTGCTTCGTACGTTTCAAGTAAGCCTTACGTATGTCGGCTTGTGGTATATCTTTCGATACACCCATAATTTTGTAATAGTCTATAAATGCCATAGCTTTGAAGTTTTAATTTGTTACTTATTAAGCATACAAAAGGAATGCCACTTATGCCGTAAGATGGAAGTAAATCCACGATTTTTCGCCTATATTACGTTTTTGCCCACGCACTTTATTTATATATGATAGTTTCTTCGTAATTTTGCTCAATAGAATATCCACAAATTTATAAAATATAAAGATTATGTACACCGTAGACGAACTCAACGACAAACTGATAGACCTCGCTTTTTCGGAAGATATCGGTGATGGCGACCACACCACGCTCTGCTGCATCCCAGAGGATGCCATGGGCAAATCAAAACTATTGATTAAGGAAGAAGGAATCTTGGCAGGCATGCGCATTGCCAAGGAAATATTCCACCGCTTTGACCCTACCATGCAGATAGAGCAATTCATGGAAGATGGTGCTCATGTCAAGCCAGGCGATGTGCCCATGATTGTAACAGGAAAAGTACGTTCATTGCTTCAGACCGAACGACTAATGCTCAACGTCATGCAGCGTATGAGCGGCATTGCCACGATGACTCAGAAATACGTAAAACGACTCGATGGAACTGGAACTCGCGTACTCGATACTCGTAAGACCACCCCGGGCATGCGTATGCTTGAAAAAGAAGCTGTCAAAATTGGCGGAGGATGCAACCATCGTATCGGACTTTTTGACATGATTCTTCTCAAAGACAATCACGTAGATTTCTGTGGCGGCATCGCTAATGCCTTAGATCGTTGTGCGGCTTATCAGAAAGAGAAAGGTCTTCACTTGAAAGTGGAAATAGAATGTCGTTCATTCGATGAGATTAAGCAAGTCATGGCTCATGGCGGAGCAGACCGCATCATGCTCGACAATTTCTCTGTAGCCGATACGCGTGAAGCTGTAAAATTGATTGACCATAAGTTTGAAACCGAATCGAGCGGTGGCATCACTTACGATACTATCCGCGACTACGCAGAGTGTGGAGTAGATTATATCTCTGTTGGTGCTTTGACTCATTCTGTCAAAGGACTTGATATGTCATTTAAAGCTTGCTAATCCGTCATGAATTCTCGTTTCTTACAAAAAGTTCTCTCTGTCGTAGCAGTAAGCACTGCCCTACTCCTTTCACCGACAGACGCTGAGGCATGTACCAACTTCTTAGTTGGTAAAAAGGCTTCTGCCGATGGCTCAGCATTTATCACATACAATCAAGATGATTATGGCATGTTTGGTCGTCTTCACTATCTCCCAGCAGCACATCACGCTAAAGGCGCGATGCGTAAGATCTACGATGGCGACACCAACCACTATCATGGTGAAATAGCTGAAGCACCTTACACCTATGCCGTTATGGGATATATCAATGAGCACCAAGTAGGCATCACCGAGACCACCTTCGGTGGACGTAGCGAACTTGAAGACCCTAAAGGCATCATAGACTATGTAAGTCTCATGACCATTGCCCTTCAGCGTTCTAAGACTGCACGTGAGGCAATTCAAGTAATGACGTCTTTAGTACAAGAATATGGCTATGCCTCTGAAGGAGAAAGCTTTTCCATAGCCGATCCCAACGAAGTTTGGATCTTGGAGATGATCGGTAAAGGTCCTAAGGAGAAAGGCGCTGTGTGGGTAGCAGTTCGCATTCCTGATGATTGCATTGCTTGCCACGCCAACCAAAGCCGTATCCATCAGTTCAATATGAAGGATAAGAAGAACGTGATGTATGCCAAAGACGTTATCTCCTTTGCTCGCAAACAAGGATACTTCACAGGCAAAGATGCCGAATTCTCATTTGCCGATGCTTATGCACCCGCCGACTTCAGTGCTATCCGTTTCTGCGAAACACGCGTATGGAGTTTTTACAACAAATGGGTGAACGGCATGAATCAGTACTTAGACTACGTCGACGGCAAGCACATCGGCCAAGCAAAACCAATGCCCCTCTATTTTAAGCCGAAACAGAAACTTTCCTTGCAGGATGTGATGAACTCTATGCGTGACCACTATGAAGGCACGCCTTTCGACATCACCCAAGATGTCGGTGCAGGACCTTACGACGCGCCTTATCGCCCCACTCCATTAGTTTGGGAACACAACGGAAAGAAATATTTCAACGAGCGTCCTATTTCCACTCAGCAGACGGCTGGCTCATACGTGATTCAGATGCGTGCTTCCATGCCCAACGCTGTAGGAGGCGTGCTTTGGTATGGCAATGACGACCCCAATATGGTAGCTTATACACCCGTGTACTGCAGTGCTTCAAAAGCTCCAGAATGTTACGATCCGAAGGATGCGAGCGACGTGAAATTCTCTTGGAACTCTGCCTTTTGGGTAGAGAATTGGGTGTCGAATATGACCTACCCGCGTTACTCTCAACTTTTCCCGAGTGTAAAGGCTGCTCGTGAGGAATTGGAAGATCAATATATCCATCAACAAACTGAAGTAGAAGCAAAAGCAAAGACCCTGCTTGAGCAAGACCCTGCAAGAGCGAAGGCTTACCTTACCGACTACTCCGCACAATGTGCTAAGCAGATGATGGCACGTTGGAAGCAATTGGGTGAATACCTCATTGTCAAATTCAACGATCAAGCGATCAAGCCTGAAAAGGATGGAAAGTATGAAATGACTCCAGACGGATTGGGTAAAGCCGTAGAACGCCCAGGATTCAACAAGAGCTATCGCGAAGTAATCGTAAAGGAGACTGGCGACAAATATCTGATTCCGTCGGACAAGTAAACCAAACTAACGAGTACATATCAAAGCTTAACTTGTATTAGAAGCGATGCAAGGATGCATCGTTCATGACCACAAATCTACTATAGTGTTCAAAGGAAGTGGAGACAAAGTAAGATGCTTTGTCCTCACTTCCTTAATGTTTTTATATCTTGCCCAATAGTAGAATCTAAGTAAAATGCGGCATTTCAAACAAGACAAATGGAGTATCTTGTAATGCGTGAAATGCATCGCCATGTGCCTATACCATCGTCCTGCCGTTCTCAAATCATCGTTCATCTGTTTCTGAATGAAGACTCTTCCATCGTACACCGGGCGGTGGCAGCATTGCCACCGGGCGGTGGCAGCACGTACACCGGGCGGTGGCAATGCTGCCACTGGGCGGTGTACGATGGATAAATGAAGACTTTCAGACGGTAAAGTCTTCATTTTCAGATGAAAAAACTTCGATTTAAGTAAAAGCAGAATATGTTGGCAAATGCCACACACGCTACCAAGCAAAGATGCAAACATAAAATGCTTATATTGCACCTATTGCACCATATTGGTATTAAAGGACGTTCTGCGCTTCGCGCGATTTGGAACGTATAATAACCATTAATCAGACATTAATTGATTCATTAATATTCTTTCTAAACGGAACTGAGACCCATCCATATTTTATTCAGTGCGCAGAGCGTAGTATTAATGGAAAAATTAATGTCCAATTAATGAGGATTAATGTTCTGAAATACGCGCGGCGGAATAATTAACTCTGATTCTCTCGTTTTGCGCTTCGCGCGATTCAAAACGTACAATAACCATTAATCATACATTAATTGATTCATTTATATTCTTTCTGATGTGAAAGGACAGAGTTATAGTACTCGACTTATATGGATGCCTATCACTGAGGAGGAAAATAAGCATGTAAGCGTAAGTATGCAACAAAACAAGAGGCTCTATGAAGCATTTGAACCAGCAGTTGTAAAAATACAATTGAAAGACGCTAATAATCATCCCGTTCATTCTGTATTTTCTATGGCTATACGTGATGCGAGTGGAAATATTACTGACACAAACGATGGTGGGGTGGAAGCAGACATGCTTCTTTCTTCAGAAATAAAAGGCCATGTATCACATCCAGAACTCTACTTTGTAAAAAATGATGCTGCACATCGTCGTATGCTGGACCTCTTACTTATGATACAAGGATGGACAGCCAATCATTTTACGACAATGTGTGGCAAAAATCCTTTTATACTAAAACAACCGATAGAGGATGTTCCCATCCTGCGAGGAACACTCTACGCGGATAATAATCGTCTGCATCCACGAAAGAATTACAATTTGAAGATGTTGGCCTATTCCCTCAATGGGAAAAGTTTACAAGGAAGCACCCAAACTGATGCGAATGGACAATTTTCCTTCGCTAACTATGCGGACTTTAATGGCGATTACTTTATGCAATTCAACATTCGCAACAACAAGAATCACTCTTCTTGGGCACGTCTTACGATTGACCAATGGTATTCCCCTAAGCCCCGTGCATTTACTGCTCCTGATTTGCAATTGAATATTCCTAAACAAAAGGATAGCATCATTGTGTACGAACGTAATTACGAACCCGAAACGTTTGTATGGCAAGACACAATTCCTCATTCACTTCCCACTTCACTCAGCGAAGCAGTTGCAAGCATCAAAGGGAAATATCGTGGATTCACGGGCGGTAGATATACATGTAATGGAGGTGAGCAACATGGCGAAGAACGAGCCATAAAGTATTATAACGTGGCACAAATAGTTGAACAGCTAAAAGATGAAGGGAAGCCTGTTCCTGATTTAGGAGATATTCTTCCTATGCTCGACAAGGATTTTAGCGTCACTCGATATGGTTTCTATGGAGAAAAAGCACACTTTGAAAAAGAAGACAATGATGAAGAAGAGAATAGCGATGTCATTTCCACACTTGAACAAAACAGCCCCCTTGAAACGAATGCGTCTTCATATTTCTTTTCCAACAAAAAGCCTGAAAAAGCAAGTGGTATAACTGAACAAGAAAAGAAAGAAGCAAAAGCCGCCAAGAAACGACTCTACGAATAGCCAAGAGTAGAATACAATGCCAACTATGTAACCATATACGTGAACAACATGCCTTGGTACGAGTTTGGTCTAAACAGATATGAGGAAAATATCTTCGACAATCTTTCAGATCTTTACAAAAGCATTTGTTTTGTACCAGGAGTGCAGAGAGACGATGTATTGACAGGTAATAACAAACAAACTTCTTACTCAAGCCCGTACATGCTCTACATATATGAACAGCCCAATCTGTATCGCTTAAAAGATGAGCATGGCACTGAGCGACGCCTTATACAAGGCTTTACATCTCATACCGATTTTTATTCACCAGACTATCGTCGGTTTGATTTGCCCAACCAGTCTGACCATCGTCGAACGCTATATTGGAATCCATCCGTTAAGACCGATGCCAATGGTGAGACGCATATATTATTTTTTACAAACGCTCGTTTCGAACAAAGACTTGATATTTCGGTAAGAGGAATCACAGCTAATGGTGGATGGATAGAGAACTAAAGCATTGGAGATAATCACTCTTACCCCTTATTTATTGGGAGATTCTAATAAACTCAGAGGATAGCAACGCGTTGGCGGAATTTGTAAACGGATTGACAAGTTAACAGGTAAGTTTGTCGAGTCTAATTGCTCTCGTTTTTAACGAAGCAAGTAGTCTAAGGCATATTTACTTGTTAACTTGTCAACTCGTTTACCAGTTAACCAAGAATTCTGCCAACGGGTGATAGCATACTCTATTCACCAGATTTATTAGAATTGTCCAAAAGTTTTTTGACTTTCATTTTGCTCTTCCCCCACCTTGCAGTATCTTTGCAGAAAATTACAATAGCACAACGCAATGTTAATAGACAAAATACAATCATTACTTAGCGAGGTTGCTGATTTGCAAGCTTCTGATGCCAAGGCTTTGGAAGAGCTCCGTATCAAATACCTCAGCAAGAAAGGCGTGGTAAACGAATTGATGGGAGAGTTCCGCAACGTAGCTGCCGATCAAAAGCGTGAGATTGGCATGAAGTTGAACGAGCTCAAGACGGCGTTGCAAGACAAGCTCAACGACCTTCGAAGCCAATTGGCTACACAAGAAGAAGATCATTCTGACCTTGACTTGACACGTACGCCCTACCCTATCGCTTTAGGTACTCGCCATCCGCTATCTATTGTCAAGAATGAAATTATCGACATCTTTTCACGTCTCGGTTTTTCCATTGCTGATGGTCCCGAAGTGGAAGACGATTGGCACGTATTCTCTTCACTCAATTTTGCTCCCGATCATCCTGCACGTGATATGCAGGATACATTCTTCGTAGAGCAACATCCCGACATCGTACTGCGTACACACACAAGTTCCGTTCAAAGCCGCGTAATGGAACATTCAAAGCCACCTATCCGTGTGCTTTGCCCTGGACGTGTATACAGAAACGAAGCCATCTCGGCTCGTGCACACTGCTTCTTCCATCAAGTAGAAGGCTTGTATGTCGATAAGGATGTAAGTTTTACCGATCTTAAGCAAGTATTGCTCACCTTTGCTCGCGAGATGTTTGGACCCGATACGAAGATTCGTCTTCGTCCCTCTTACTTCCCCTTTACAGAGCCTAGTGCAGAGATGGACATCTCTTGCAACATCTGTGGCGGTAAGGGATGTGCTTTCTGTAAGCAAACAGGTTGGGTAGAAATCCTTGGTTGCGGTATGGTCGATCCCAACGTGCTCGAAGCCAATGGCATTGATAGTAAGATCTACAAAGGCTATGCATTCGGCATGGGTGTAGAACGTATCACCAACTTAAAATACCAAGTAAAAGACTTGCGTCTGTTCTCCGAGAATGATGTTCGTTTCCTCGATGAATTCATGGCAGCAAACTAAGCGAAACTCCTATATTCCCTTATAGCTTATATCCAAGAGAAGTTTGAAAGCAATCGTTTTGCTTTTAGGCTTCTCTTTTTTCTTAGTTTTTTTGCTGAAAATATAAAATATTCACCAATAAGCCACATATTTGAGTCTTACCTGTCATTCCACCAAGTAAATGAGATTTATAATAAAACGAAAAAATCAATCAATCTTTTGAAAGACATGCTTTTTTATTACATTTGCATAAAAAATATAGATATATCAATAAAGAATTATCCAACGAATTGAAATATCATAAGCCATGAAACAGATTCTGATAATAATAGCCACCACATTACTATTTGCTTGTTGCAACTCATCACACGAGAGGAAAATTATGAAGCAAGTAGAATCAGTCGTATATAGTGCGCCAGATTCTGCTCAGCATTTACTTCAACAAGTTTCATATCAAGAACTAAAGTCAGATAAAGACAAAGCTTACTATGCACTATTGAAAAGCATCTCTACTTATAAACTCTACCAAAAACAAAGTATCGACAATATCAACTATGCCCTTTCTTACTATAAGAATAATAATGACACACATCACCTACAAATGGCCTATTTCTATCATGGTGCAATCAATGAGGACAATAATGGCAAACTAAGTGATTATATGCGAGATTACAAAGAAGCAGAAGCCCTTATTACAAATACAAATAATCAAATTCTTCAATCCTATATTTATAATGCATTAATAAGATTATGCTTTTTACATAATGACAATGTACTTGGACTCGAATACTCCGATAAAAGCATTATGCTCGCAAAGGGAATGAATGATTTGGAGACAATTTCTGGGGCATATCTAAACAAGGCTATTTTTAATAGAAGGATGGAAGAAATAGACAGTGCTAAGTTCTATTACAAAGAGTCACTTAAATACATTAGCTATGTAAAAGATAGTACAGAAATAGCTAATACATACAACAATATTGCATTGTTTTATGAGAATCAATCGGATACAAAAAAAGAAAAAATATATCATGATTTAGCCGCTCGATACGCCCCCAATGACAGCAGTTACTATTCCATTTGTAATAAGCTTTATAAAATTAAAAGTTTTCATGAAGTCCTCTCCCAAGTGCAAGCGCTATCTCCATCTACGCTGGCCGAACAGCTCAATCTGTATATCACATTATCTCAAATCGCAGATAGATATAATGAATACCTCAAGGCGTACCAGTATGGAGAAAAAGCTGATAGCATACAAGAATTGATAAACAGCGATAAAAACAAACCGATAATAAGGAAAATTCAGGATGAATATTCTCGTAAAGAATTTATTGAATCAAAACATAGTACTTTTACGCATGCTCTTATTATAATTGCAGTATTAATCACCATGTCAATAATTTCAATCTATTATATTCGCAAGTATTATACTAAACAGAACAAAACTCTTCAGAATGACACAGAAAATCTGCTGAAAAGAGTCAATATTCTATCCTTTTCACTATCAAATAATCAAGAAAAAAATGAGGAATACTCCAACATAATCACTTCACAAGAAAACGCAATACTCTCTGTAAGCAAAGAGCTCGAAGCCCTTAAACAACAGAACAAGAAACAACGTAAAGAATCCAAAAGATATATCGACCAGTTGATAAATGGATTAGATATCACCATCAAACTCATACAAGGAGAAACGATAAAAATCATGGAGAAAAAAGATCGAGCTGATTTTATATGTGTCCATTCTATAACAGATCAAAGACTAAGAATGTGCCTCGAGGAAAATGACATGACAATTCAAGAAAAAGTATTCTTTATCCTAGCACAACTAGGTTTAAATCGGAAACAAATACAACAAGACCTTTGCCTCTCTGATGATGCATTTAGAAAGGTGAAGAGCAGATTGATTATTAAGTTAAGTACAGACGACAATATTAAAAACAATTGTGACATTTTGAAGCATTTATGAGTCTCTTTTTGCACATAATTCATTGAATATCAAGATTATTCACATTTTCATATTGTCACACATAACAAATTACATCTTGTCTATAAGCAATTGCATTTATAACTTTGCACTGTAAAACAAAAATTAATTCGCGCATGTTATCAATAATAGTTGCTTCACATTTTATGTTAGCTTACCCAGCTGATGTATTACCAAATTCAGAAATCTCAAATGTACACTTCTTCCGCAAGAAAACAGAAATAACAAATGGAAATTGCAAACGCACTCCTGCCGTCCCTGTTTCGTCTTTACACGCGGATGTAACAAACAATCGTATCATTTTAAATTTCGAAGATGAAGAATTCTCCGATATTGATGTTACAGTTGCATATGGAGATACTGTCATCTATTATAATCACTATACGCGCAAAGGAAGTTCTACACTTTCCATACCCTTTGCAATGTTAGGAAACAACTTGCCCTACTCAATTACCATAAATAGTAAAGGGAAAATATACGAGGCTCACTTTTCACTTTGAAAAGAATCTTCTGGTCTAATTATCTAATCTTATGAATCGTATATACTTGTTCCTCGTTTGTTTCACTGCTGCCTTCACAGAGTTGCAGGCACAACAACTCTATCCGCCTCAAGTGGAAGAATCTCTGTCTAAAGCTGGTTCAAACAGAACTAGTCTGGAAAGCGTGCTAAAACACTATCAGAAGGATAAAGAGCGCTATGCGGCTGCATGCTATCTAATAGCCAATATGCCCATGCATAGTCAAGCAGGAAAGATTGTATGGTACGACCCTAAAATTGATAGTATTCTGAATCATAACGACCAAGCATATTATAACCTAATAAAAGGGACATCTGGCGATGAACAAGAAAAAGATCCTTTACACGAACGCATTAGACTGGCAGCCCAATCATCTGCGAAATTATTAGAGCGACTGAAGCTGAAAGAGCCCCAAATCATAGAACATGATATGCCCGATATCGCCACACTAAATGGTGAATATATTCAGAAAATCATAGATCAAGCTTTTTCTCTGCGCAATCGCATACCGAGATTGAAGTCAATGCCTCTTCATGATTTTTTTGAGTACATCTTAGCCTATAGTGCGATTCCCGACTATCCCTTGATTAGTGATAAAATTGCTCTTCACGACACTTTCGACAAATATCTACAGGTAGACACCGCCCAAACAGCACGATGCATTTCCGAAAGATATAATCGTGCTATATGGTGGTTGGGACATTGGGGCGGAACTTACCCATTTGAGAATACACTTGGTTGGAGAGAATTATTCTTTACTTCCACAGGCCACGACTGCGTAGATATAGCCAATTATGCAGCTATGATTTATAGAGCATGTGGATGGCCAGCTGCCGTAGAATACAATACTGCATATAAGGTATTCTCTGGTCGTCACTTCAATCTCGCTATTCCTTCCAAAGATTGGCATAATCAATGGAATGCTTATAACGATTGGCAATCATTCAGTCCACAAAGTGAACTACCTCAAGAAGCAGGCAAGCGCTTTCACAAGTGTCTGAACATTTTTAGGCTACATTTCGCTCCTGTAGCAGATTGTCCCTACACACTGAAATCTGCAGACGAACCAATTCCTCAGGAACTTGAAAGCCCGTTTATAGAAGACGTCAGCCATCTATATACTTCCACCGCAAAATTAGAACTTCCTCTTTCTCAAGACATTCCTAATACCTACCAACTCGCTTACCTTGCCTCTTTCACACCGCGGAGCGGACTAACGGCCGTCACATGGGGAAAGATAGACAGAAAGAATAAGAAAATCACGTTTGAACACGTCGTAACAGACCATATTTACTTCCCCGTATACATAACGGCAGACCATGAAATCATGCCTTTTGCTGCCCCATTCAAAATTGATGCCGTAACTAAGCCTCATCTCACGGTTACCTCTCGTTCGCCTTATTATCACGTCTTATTGTCTGGAGCACCATCTACAATGGTTGCAACTACTTTGGAACGTAAATTTCCACGCAAGCCACATCTTTACGAACAAGCTAAACGAGCTGTAGGCACATACATAATTGCATCTGATTCTCCTAATTTCACCCATGCTGATACTTTAGCCACACTCTCCTTTGTACCTGACGACGTTTGGACAGACTTACCTTTACATCCCACACATCCTTATCAATACTACAGAGTCTGCGCCCCGGCGAATGATCCATACATTCACATGGCAGAGATACAGTTTCTTTCTCTCAAATCGAGGAAGTATGCCAATACCATTTCACCTACAATGGTAGATAGCAGCCTTTATCTTAGACTGATGGATGAACCGCTCGAAAAATGCAAGTGGAAGGCAGAATACGATGGAAATTATCAAACCGCTCCCGATAGATGGCCTAACGTTACACTCAAACTGCAAGAACCTCAATACGTAGACCGCATCCATTTCATGATAAAGAATGCTGATAATCATATTCGGCCTCATCATTACTATACGCTTTATCAATGGACAAGCAAGGGTTGGGAACTTTTTTCTCAAGGAGAAGCTAAGGACGAATCCCTACCCAAACTGCCGCTTTATACCAACCGATTGTATTGGCTCTCTGATATAACTGAAGGAAACGAAGAATTGCCTTTCCTTATCAGTAAGGATGGCAAGCAAATCTTTCCTCACGAATGGTTATTAGAAGAAGAGTAATATTCTTCTCTACGACTCAACTTGCTATTCTACATTATAAATGAGTCCAATAAACTCTTCAAACAAACCTTTGTCATCATGTATACCTCCACCATCATAAGAAGCGGTTTGCTCTCCACTTTTGTCGCAGCCTCGCTGCTGGCAAGCATGGGGCTGTGTTGGCATGAACATTGGGATTGTCTGCAAGGGAAATGGATTGCATGTACGATTGTGCTCTGTGGAGCGTTTATAGCTTTATTAAAAGGCAGAGTACAAAAGGACAAGTTCCTTTACCTCTTATTTGCCACTTTAATAGGTTGCCAGATCTCGGATATTCTTGCCAACAGTGCTGATATCGCTAACCTTTTATGGGGGCTTGCTCTTCTATCATTCGTCTTTCTCTGCAAGGGAATCACAAGCAAATCATGGATAGGTATTGTAGCAATATGTAATCTACTCGTTTTGACCATAAGCATACTCCAATACGCTATAGTCAGCATGCCCTTTAGCCTACAGATTCTTGATAATCCGGCAGGAAATGCTTCTGCATTAGTCATGGGCATTTGCTGTATACTGCCTCACGATTTTCCCATTAGAAATCTCAGTAATCGCTGGTTCCTTGTCTTGATTGTCATGCTTCTATCATGTGTAGTTCTACTATCAGGAGCATTGCTCTATAATTGTTCCAGAACAGGATTTATCGCACTCTTTTTATCTTTCAGCATCTATTTATTAAGTTTTTTCAAGAACAAATTATCCCGAAAACATTGGATCCTCGTAGCCATTGCTTCATCCATCGTACTGTTTCTTCTCATTTCTCAATTATATCTACGCAATCCTTATTCAGTAGAAGGGAGATTCTTAACTTATCATGTTTCCGCTCAAATGATTACAATCCATCCCTGGTTGGGATGGGGATCAAACGCGATAAATGCTCATTATATGGCTTCACAAGCCAACTATCTACAAACGCTTTCGCCGAATCACATCTACCATACATTAGCAGGCGATGTTGTACGACCTTTTAATGAGATACTGAATGGACTGATGCAGTATGGAATTGTCAACATTTTACTATTTCTAATCGTATTTCTCAACATATGGAAGAGAATAACGAGCACGCAGAGAATGGAACTTCTTCCCATCCTTACTGCATGGATTGCATTAGGCATGAGTTCCTATCCTTCTTACTATCCCTACGCATGTTTGCTCCTAGCAGGTAGTTTCGGTAATGTCCTTCACGCAGAAGAGCAAACAAGCCATACACGAGTAAAGGAAATTTCATCTACGAAATGCAAGAGGTACATGATATTTACCATCCTGCTATTGAGCACATATGCTGCTGCAGTACAATGGTACAAAGAATACACGAAAGAAACATGGTTGGACAATGACGCCGCAGAAATCAATTCCGCCTCGGATGCAAATACAGCAACTCTACCCTCAATCATATCCGACGATATTGACGTGCTTTATGCACTTTCTGTTGATTTGAATTTAGAAGGACAGCCACAGAGGAGTCAAGCAGTATTAGCAAAGCTAAGAGGACGCTTACAAAACTATGACACGGAACTCATAGCCGGAGACAATGCACTATCTCTGCAACAGTGGCACGATGCGGAGAAGCATTTCCAACTTGCTCATGCAATGATTCCCGTACGTTTCATGCCCTTGTTCGGACAAATGCAAGTATACTCGTTGAGTGGCGATTCGGTAAAAGCACGCAATGTAGCACTAAAGATTATTCGCAAAAAAGTGAAAGTTGATAGTGAGGACATTCACGACATTAAAGCAAAAGCTCTCAAGATCTTAAAGGCACGAGAATAAGACCCGTTGTTTTTCTTGCACATCATAAATAACATTCATAAACAATCAAAAATCAAGTAAAATGAAAAGGTTTTTTCTTTCATTACTCTTTTCTTCAGGAGCAATCGCTACATTTGTAGCATTCCACGCATGTTCTTCCGACGAGACCAACGAACCTCAATCGATGACTAAAACACATTACTCTTGAAAAAGAGCAAAGAGTTCGCTCAGAAGTACAACGTAGACCTCGAAGTAGATGAAGCTCAACTCGAAAAAGTCGCCGACACGCTTTCCGTTGAACAAATGGAAAGAGACTATCAAGCTTGGGCTAAGCTACAAAGTTTTCCAATTATCATTACTTCTAAGCGAGCTAAAAGCACAAATGGATTAAGGCTCACCAAGCACCGAGCGTCCTTTGAATCAACAAATATCAGCGAGTGTATTGATGGCTACGTTAATGATAATCCCAACATTCTTTATGAAATATCCTATAATTTCGGAAACGGCGGCAATGGCATGGTTCGAGTTTGGCTATCTCACCATGGAAGTGAAGGAATAGCCTACCTACAACCTATAGGATATGCTTACTATGGCTCGAACAAATGTTCGTTCACCGCTAACGGATCAATTCACCTATCAGGAGGATTCTATTATGGGACCTATCATATCGAGGTCGATCATGATTTCACAGGTAAAACTACTGTTTATTTGAGTAAGTGATAAGCTATATGAAACGATTCCTTTTTCTTATATTTTTATCTTTTAGCATCATTCATTGCTATGCTCAAGAAGCGAGCAGGAATGATATGCAAGCTTATGAGCAATATCTCTCAAAGACATTTGCACAGTACTATCCATTCTCTGTGTTGCAAAGAGTTTACAAATACTTGGATACTTACCAAAGAGGAGGTTGTACTGAAGACCGATATGTATTTACTGATGATTCTAAAGGAAGTGGCGAAATGGGTAACTGGGAGCCTGCAGATAAAGGATATGGGTTACCTATCGCTACTTACATGGTCGGCAAAGAACAAGGATTTTCTTCCTCTAATCGACACTACGATGACCGAGCATTTCCCGACTCTCTCCGTTTTGTATTCAAACAAGCATATGCAGAGTTCCGCAGTAAATACCCCAAGAAAAGTGTAGCTCAAAAAGAATTAGTAGAAGCGCTCACCGCTTTTAGCAAGGCCGCGAACAATAAGCCATTATTCTTTGCCGATATTCACAAGACATACAATGACGACATTGAGGCCTATGTAAAAGACATGTTTAAAACGTCCGTACTGATTGACGACAAACAAAATCAGCGATTCTTGCGCAAGCCGTCTGCTGAGAAGCTACAGAATGATGCTGGAGTAAAGTTTGTGATAGGCGTTGCTCTTTATAAACTGTGGTTGACACAGCAAGAAGGGAAAGATACTAATCACAAATAATTACAAAGTACCAAACATCTACGAAATTCAATTTAGATCTTTTTCCTTACTCACTCACAATAAAATCTACTTATCATGAGAAGGTTATTCATATTCTTTGCTACTATACTCTGTTCTATCAATGCAGTTGGGCAAAATGTTCCAATTACTAAGAGCGATTCTATAGTCTACGAGCAATATCTATCAAAAACATTTGCACAGTACTATTCTCTTCCCTTGTTACAGAAGATTTACAAGTACATGGATGCGTATAGTAAGAATAATGCGGATGATAGGTACGTTCTCAAAGAGTCTCACGACAATCCAGGTTGGGCATTAGCTAATAAAGCGCCATTTGGTGCCTTAAGTGGGTCCGAGTCTACTGTAATGGTGGGCACAGATGGTGGCGGTGGCTCTTTCCGATCATACCGATTCTACGATGATCGGGCATTTCCAGATTCTTTACGAACTGCGTTTAAGTTTGCCTATTCTGACTTCCGAAGTAAATACCCCAAGAAGAGTGTAGCTCAAAAGGATTTAGTAGAAGCACTCACAGCTTTCAGTAAGACCGCGCACAACAAGCCCTTATTCTTTGCCGATATTCACAACTCATACAATGATGATATCAAAGCCTATGTGAAGGACATGTTTAAAACTTCTATTCTGATTGATAACAAACAGAATCAGCGGTTCCTGCGCAAACCCTCTGCTGAGAAGCTACAGAATGATGCCGGGGTAAAGTTTGTGATAGGTGTTGCTCTTTATAAACTGTGGTTGAAACAGCAAGGAGAAAACAATAAGCCTCACAAGTAAAAGAGTGGTCTCTCCCCATAAAGTCAACAAGAACGATTTATTCACCCATAAACAAATTCACTAATTAAAATTTTACCAACATGAAAAGATCAAATTTCTCACTTCTCCTTACTACAGGAGTAATCGCTACCTTTGTAGCAATCCACGCATGTTCTTCCGATGAGGCAAACGATCCTCAGCTAACAAGCAGGTCACAAAAACATTAACAAAGCGCGTTTGTGTTGAGTATTGCAACACAGGAAAGCCTATTTGTGAAATCACTGATTTATAAACCACTATGAAAAGACTCGTTGTTTATTTAGTTTTATCTCTATGTCTATTTCGCTGCTACGGTCAAATAGCGGATAAAAGCGATACACAAGCCTATGAGATGTATCTCACAAAGACATTTGCTCAGTACTACCCTCTTCCATTGTTGCAGAGAATTTACAATTACTTATCTACATACTCACAAAACTCCAATACAAAGAATCGATACGTTTTCAATAATGATTCGATGGGAAGAGACTATCTCGGTGGTTGGGTCTCTGCCGACTGTTCCTCAGAAGGCCCAATTATGTGTTACACCGATACCTACCAGATTGGGAAAGAACAGGGATTTCACACTTCACATAGGCATTATGACGATCGAGTTTTCCCAGATTCTCTTCGTTTCGTATTTAAACAAGGATACGCAGAGTTTCGTACAAATTATCCCAAGAAGAGCGTTGCACAAAAGAATTTAATAGAAGCACTCACAGCATTCAGCAAAACTGCGCACAATAAGCCCCTCTTCTTTGCCGATATTCATAAGACATACAATGATGACATTGAAGCCTATGTAAAAGATATGTTTAAAACATCTATTCTAATTGACAATAGGAAAAACCAGCAATTCTTACGAAAACCATCTGCAGAGAAATTGCAGAATGATGCTGGTGTGAAATTTGTGATAGGTGTCGCACTCTACAAACTCTGGCTGACACAGCAAGAGAATAAAGATGAATCTCACGAATAGAGTGAATTCTTTACTTAACCTTACCCCGAAATACAAATAATCTTCATCCATGTGCGCTAAATTTCTTCAACGTTAGAGCACATGGATGAAGATGCTTTTATCTTACACCTATAAGTTTGTGCGTTTGTAGCGACAGGCGCCATATGGGATGCTCTAAGCAATATGCTATAGCGCTTCTAAGGATCTCAGCATTACGCGATTCTTCACCAATGTCGCAAGGCTGTAAAAAGTGATGGTCAGCCTGTATTTCAGTATATTCGCTCGGAATCCCTCGTTCGGTAAACACCACTTTTATTTCATTGCACCGGCTGAGCACAATAGAAGCACTTCTTGTCTTTACAAACCGATCTTTCGGCGAGAGCGTCACCCAATCTACATTTTGGGGCAATTCATGCGTACCGTTTGTCTCCACTGCTACATACTTTCCTAAGCTGTGTAATCCTTCTATCAACAACTCCGTCAGTTGCAGCGAGGGTTCTCCACCCGTAATAACCACATGCTTTGCAGGACACTTCGCGACTTCTTCGATGATTTCATGCTCAGTCATCTCTGTGTAAGGCAAATGATCTGTATCACAAAATGGACACTTCAAGTTACAACCTGACAGACGAACGAATAAGGAGGGAGTTCCCGTATAAAAGCCCTCACCCTGCAGGGAATAGAATATTTCGTTGATTCGCATAATCAAAACGTTACGTGCTCATAGCCTGGCTTGATATAGCAAGCTATATTACCCTCTGATTCTTGGAACGTCACTTTATAGCAATGATCAACGTGATTACATATCCAATGCGCAAGATTTTCTGCTGTAGGATTAAAATCGAATATCTCGTTCAAGCAACGATGATCCATCTTGTCGGTTATCATTTTCTTTACATGGCTAAAATCTACCACCATCCCGTTTTCATCCAATGATTCAGAACAACAATATATGGTGACGATACCATTGTGTCCATGAAAACGTTGACACTTGCTTTCGTAGGTCAGACTTAGTTGATGGGCAAATGCCACTTCTATGCGTTTACTGATATAATACATATCTTTTCTCGTTTTTTTATTTCACTTGCAAAGTTACGCTAAAAGCAGCATCCGCCCAATCATTACGCCCCGTTTTTCAAGAAAAAGGTACATCTCCTACCCGTTGAGCATGCGATTGGATACGAAGTTTCGGATTTAGATAAACATCAACTCTGAATCTCTTGTAATTATATCTCTTTATCGTCAGTCAAGT
>ERZ808240.975-NODE-975-length-36374-cov-7.571464_pt1 | contig 36374 bp, 33 predicted proteins | sample MGYA00521084_ERZ808240 | MGnify/ENA primary metagenome ERZ808240 (study PRJEB31516, sample SAMN03275571) | gut metagenome | biome: mammalia-associated habitat; material: feces | host: Papio cynocephalus | place: Kenya | collected 2012-08-06 ... | reverse complement strand
CCGGCAAAGCTGCACAGGGCCTGACCGCTGCCCTCGGAGAAGCGATAGGCCAGCGTGCCGCCGCAGGTCAGCGCAGGAGCAGACAGCCGCACGCCGCCCAGCACAGACCGGACAGCCCGGGGAGAACGCTGGGTGAACACGGTAAGCCTGCCGCCCCGGCTGGCAAACAGCTGCAATACATCCCGGACCACCTGAGAGATATTGCCATCACCGGCCAGCAGGAGATGATCCAGATCACAGAGCACGAGCCCGGTATCAAGCGTTTTCGTCATACAGTTCCCCTCCTGAGCGATGCGATAAAGTGGGTGAAATAATCCGGCAGCTCCGAGTCAAAGCGCAGGTGCTCCCCGGTAATAGGATGGATGAAGCCCAGTGTTTTGGCGTGGAGGCATTGGCCGTGGAGCTTTGTGATGCAGTTATGAGGGCCGTACACCGGGTCGCCTGCCACCGGGTGCTGAATGGACGCCATATGGACGCGGATCTGATGGGTGCGGCCGGTCTTCAGGCGGCATTCCAGTAAAGTGAATCCGCCGAAGCGTTCCAGCACCTTATAGCCGGTGTAGGCGTACTTGGTGTGGGGCTCGTTGGCCGGATAAACGGCCATCTTCTTGCGGTCGGTCTTGCTGCGGCCAAGGTTGGCCTCCACAAAACCCTCGTCCTGCGCAAAGCCGCCGTACACCACCGTCTGATAGGCACGTTCCACACTGTGGACCGCCATCTGCTGGGAAAGGCCGATGTGGGTGGCATCGTCCTTGGCCACCACCAGCAGGCCGCTGGTATCCTTATCGATGCGGTGGACGATGCCGGGGCGTATCTCGCCGCCGATACCGGAAAGGCTGCCCTTGCAGTGCCAGAGCAGGGCGTTGACCAGTGTACCATCCGGGTTGCCCGGGGCCGGGTGGACGACCATGCCCTTGGGCTTGTTGACCACCAGAAGATGGTCATCCTCATAGACGATATCCAGCGGGATATCCTGAGGCACAGCCTCAATGGGCTTTGCGTCCGGGATCTCCAGAAGAATGGTATCCCCTGCCTTGAGCTTGAGGCTCTTGGCGATGCTTTTGCCGTTGCAGAGCACATGGCCCTCGGCCACAAGGCCCTGCAGTGCACTGCGGGAAAGCCCGGTATCCTCCCCGCTCAGGAAGCGGTCGATGCGCTGGCCTGCGGCCTCCGCTTCCACAACAAATTCACGCTGTTCCATGGTTCAGTGCTCCTTATGGGCCTTATCCGCGGGCTTGTCATCCACTTCTTCCAGCAGGATGACCAGCACCCAGAGCGCTACGCCCACACAGACACAGATATCCGCGAAGTTGAAGACCGCGAAATCCATGAACAGCGGGTTGATGTAGTCTACCACTTCGCCATTGAGCACACGGTCGATGAGGTTGCCGATGCCGCCGGCCAGCACAAGGATGAAAGCGACCTGCTGCAGCAGCTTGCCCCGGCTGCGGAAAAACAGCAGATAGGCAACAAGGATCAGCGCTGCACTGGTGGCAAGGATGAGAAAAAGCTGTTTTCCGCTGAGCAGACTGAAAGCCATGCCCTGATTGAGCACGAACCGCAGCTCCACCACGTGCGGGATGATGGTGATGCTCCCCACCGGAGCCAGCACATTGACAGCCCAGAGCTTGATGGCCTGATCGATGCCCACCAGAGCAGCCACACAGACCAGATTCAGAATGACATATGCCATAGAGTGTTCTCCCACGGGCAGACAGACTGCCCAAGATCATATTTTGAAAAAGGCGGCGCCCCCTTTTGCGCCGGGTGCGCCGCCAGAGATAAGATAAGATTATGCTTCCACAACAGAGGCGCAGCGTGCGCACAGGGTGGGATGTGCAGGATGGGTGCCGATGTCTGCGGAATACTTCCAGCAGCGCTCGCACTTCTCGCCGGTGGCGTGTGCAGCAGCAACGCCCAGACCCTCGACAGCGCTGGCAGCGCCGCCCTCGCCCTTGACCAGCTCCACGTGGGAAACGATCATCAGGTCGGCCAGCTCATCCATGGGGATGCTGTTCAGCAGATCGTAGACAGCATCACTGCAGTACAGGGTGACGGAAGCCTCCAGAGAAGCACCGATCTGCTTGTCGGCACGGGCCTGCTCCAGAACCTTCTTGACCTCGTCACGGACGGCGATGAACTGTGCCCACTTGGCCTTGAAGGCGTCGTCAGCAGCATACTGGCCCGCCTTGGGCATATCCTCGAAGACGACATACTTGTTCATGCCCTCGGTCTTGGGCAGGAAGTCCCAGATCTCCTGGCTGGTGAAGCAGAGGATGGGGGCGATGATCTTGTCCAGAGTGACGAGGATCTTGTACATGGCAGTCTGAGCAGCCTTGCGGGCCACACCGTTGGTGCAGTACAGACGGTCCTTGGTCACATCCAGATAGAAGTTGGACATAGCCACGACGCAGAAGTTATAGACAGCGTGGTAGACCTTGTTGAAGTCGTACACGGCATAGCCTGCGTTGGTGTTGGCGACGAGGTCATCCAGCGCAGCCAGCGCCCAGCGGTCGATATCCTGCAGCTGGTCATCCGGCACACAATCGGTGTTGGGGTCGAAGCCGTCCAGGTTGCCCAGGATGAAGCGGGCGGTGTTGCGGATCTTGCGGTAAGCCTCGCTCAGCTGCTTGAAGATGTTCTTGCCGGCACGCACATCAACGGTGTAGTCGGAAGAAGCAACCCACAGGCGGATAATATCAGCGCCGTAGTCCTTGATGATCTCGCTGGGCTCCACACCGTTGCCGGCGCTCTTGTGCATCTGCTTGCCCTGCTCGTCCACGACCCAGCCGTGGCACAGAACGGACTTATAGGGTGCGCAGCCCTTGCTTGCGACGCTGGTCAGCAGACTGGACTGGAACCAGCCGCGGAACTGGTCGCCGCCCTCCATATACATGTCGGCCGGGAAGCGCAGCTCAGGGCGCTCTTCCAGAACAGCGGCATGGGTAGAACCGGAATCGAACCAGACATCCATGATGTCAGTATCCTTGGTCCACTCGGAAGCGCCGCACTTCTCGCAGACTTCGCCTGCGGGAATGATCTGCTCAGCATCATACTTATACCATGCATCGGAACCTTCCTTGCGGAACAGGTCGCTGACGGCCTTGATGGTAGCATCGGTGATGTGGTAAGCGCCGCACTTCTTGCAGTAGAAGGCCGGGATGGGCACACCCCAGGTACGCTGACGGCTGATGCACCAGTCATTGCGGTCACGCACCATGCCGTGCATCCGGTCATGGCCCCACTCAGGCATCCAGGTCACGGTATCGATGGCCTTGTAGACCTCGTCGCGGAACTTGGAGATGGAGCAGAACCACTGCTCGGTAGCGCGGAAGATGATGGGGTTGTGGCAGCGCCAGCAGTGCGGGTACTGATGCTTGATGTGCACCTGACCCATGACAGCGCCGGAGGCGGTCAGGTCAGCCAGGATGGTCTTATTTGCAGCCCAGACGCGCTGACCAGCATACTTGCCGGCCTGCTCGGTCAGATAACCGCCGTCGTCCACGGGGACGGTGATGGGGATCTGGGGGTACTTCTGGCAGACGTTGAAGTCATCAACGCCGTGGCCGCCAGCCGTATGGACACAGCCAGAGCCGCTCTCCAGAGTGACATGGTCGCCCAGGATGACCCATCCCTCCTTGGGCAGGTAGACGTGGTTGTAGCGCATCAGCTCGAACTCAGCGCCGCTGACGGGCTCACCCACCACCTCGTAATCGGTGATGTGGCAGGCATCCATAACGCTCTTGACCAGCTCAGTTGCCATGATGTGGAACTCATCGCCGATCTTGACGAAGGAATACTCGAACTGACCGTTCAGGCAGATGGCCTCATTGGCGGGCAGAGTCCAGGTGGTAGTAGTCCAGATGACGAAGTAGGTCTTCTCCATCGGGATGCCATGCTTTGCCAGAACGCCGTTGGGGTCCTGAGAGACATGGAAGCGGACGAAGATGGAATCGCAGTCATCCTCGCCGTACTCGATCTCAGCCTCAGCCAGAGCAGTGCGGCAGTCGGGGCACCAGTAAACGGGCTTCAGGCCCTTATAAATATAGCCCTTCTTGGCCATTTCGCCGAAGATCTCGATCTGGCGGGCCTCAAACTCGGGCTTGAGGGTCAGATAGGGATGCTCAAAGTCACCGATGACGCCCAGACGCTTGAACTGGTCGCTCATGATGCCGATGTGCTCGGTGGCGAACTTCTCGCAGATCTGGCGCAGTTCCAGCTTGGAGATATCCTTTTTCTTCTCACCGACGGAAGACAGAGCCTTCAGCTCGATGGGCAGGCCGTGGGTATCAAAGCCGGGCACATAGGGAGCCTGGAAGCCCTCCATGTTCTTCTCACGGATGATGATATCCTTGATGATCTTATTCAGGGCAGTACCCATGTGGATGTTGCCGTTGGCATACGGAGGGCCGTCGTGCAAAATGAACTTGGGTTTGCCCTCGTTGTGCTTCATGAGCTGATTGTACAGGTCGTTGTCGTCCCAATCCTTGAGCATGACCGGTTCCTTCTTGGGCAGGCCGGCGCGCATCTCAAACAGGGTCTTGGGAAGGTTCAGAGTACTGTCGTACTGAGACTTATTCTTAGCCACTGGTTTACACTCTCCTCTATTCTTTTCGCAATCGCAAACAGCGCAGGAATGCGCTTTTTATTTATCGAAAACAGCACTGCCGTCTATGGCGGCATTCTGCTGTCGATGCTGGTTTATTCGCTGAAGTTCACACCCTGAAGGGCAGCAGATGCAGGGTCCATCGGGGGCGGGTCCAGCTTGAGCTGAGACTCATCCTTTGCCCAGAAATCCTCACTGCTCTTTTTATCTTCTGCAGCATCTGCCGTCTCCGGCTCTGCGGCAGTTTCTGCCTTCGGTGCCTCAGGCTGTTCCGGTGCGGTATCGGTCTGCGGTGCTTCGGCAGCATCCGTATCGGGCTTCTCTGCACCGTCTGCCTCGGCAGCGTCCTCAGCAGAAGCGTCTTCCTTCTGGAACTCCGGCAGGCGGCTCAGGGATTCCACGTGGGTGCGGTAAAGGTTGAGCACATCGGACTTGAAGCGGGTGACTTCCAGACGAACACGGTCGTACTCGCGCTCCTCGGCCAGCTTCTTGTCGTTGGCTTCGCTGATGATCTCATCCGCGCGGTCACTGGCTTTCTGCAGCAGCTCATTGGCATCCCGGATGATATCATCACCCCGCAGATTTGCACGGTGCAGGATATCCTCAGCCTTCTGGTTTGCCTCGCGGATGACATTCTCGCCCATCCGCTGTGCATTGATGAGGGCGCTCTTGAGCATATCGCCGTCGGCTTCATAGCCCTGCATCTCATGGTGGAGCTTCTCGTTCTCAGCGGTCAGGTCAGCGACCTGCTTGCGCAGGGCTTCCATCTGTTGTTCGTCCTGCTCCAGCTGCTCCTCGATTTTATCCAGAAAGCGGTCAACATCCTCGGTGCGGTAGCCGCGGAGGTTTTTTTCGAATTGGACAGCGCGCACATCCTGCGGTGTCAGCATAGTGGTCTCCTCCATTTTATCCAAACGTTATAGTTCTGTCAGTATTGAAAGAACTCAATGATCTGTCGGTCTTTTTTGCTCTTACCCGGTAGAGCAGTCAAACGGTAGCGTCCTTTGCCGCGCACGGTGAACACATCGTCCTCATATACCGGCGCATGGGCGCTGGAAACAGGCAGATGGTTGATCTCCACCCGCCCGGCAGCCACAAGTTCTGCGGCCATACCCCGGCTGCACCGCAGCATGGCGGCAAGCACTGCATCCAGACGAAGCGACGAGACCGTTGCGGTCTGGAAACGGCGCTCTGCCTGTGCAAACTCCGGCACCTCATCCAAAGCCAGCAGCTGGGTGGTCACATCGGTGCGGCCCACGCTGCGCAGCTCCTGACAGATCAGGTCAGCCGCCGGTTCCAGCGCAAAGACATAGGCTGTTCCCTCTTCCTCCGGCGGCAGGACGATATCTCCCAGCGCCTCGCGGCGGAGCTCCAGCCCCATGAGGCTTCCCAGATAGTCTTTATGGGCAGGCAGCTGCGCCCCGGCCAGCGCCCGGCAGCAGAGCCGGACACAGCGGATGGGGTTTGCGGAGTAACAGCCTTCCGGTTCCAGACAGAGCACCCTGCGCTCAGCATCCGACCAGCCGCCCTCAAAATGGCAGGCATCTTCCGGTGCGCCGGCGCGATTGAGTGCCGCCTGTGCCAGCTGCTGTTCCCTGTCGCTGAGAAATGCCGAGTAGCGGGGGATTTCCCGGCCAAAGGCAGTGCGAACAAGGTCTTCCACGTGGCGCATCAGAAAGCGCTCTTCGTCATTCTGCGCAGGGACAAAGCCCCGCACGGTGCCGGACTTTGTATCAATAGAACGCGCCATTGCTCTGCAGCTCGTCCATCAGGTCATCCCCCATGATATCGACATTGTAGGGAGTGATGATAAAGGTGCTGTTGGCGACCCGCTTGATCTGGCCGTTGTTGGCATAGGCCACACCGGAGAGGAAGTCCACCAGACGGCGGGAGACCTCTTTGTTGGTAGACTCCAGATTCAGCACGACGGTGCGCTTGTTGTTCAGGTGGTCTGCAATGGTGCTGGCCTCTTCAAAGTTCTCAGGCTTGACCAGAACGACTTTGATCTGGGTGGTGGTGTTGATGTTGACCACCTTGCCGCTCCGCTTGGACGGGGCCGCACCGCCATCGGGCTCTTCTGCGCCGTCGTCACCGGCTGCACCCATACCGCTGTTGTTGTTCACCATCTGGGGGCCGTCGTCCATGTACTGATCGTCGTAATCATCCTCACTGCCGAAAAGTCCTTTTTTCAGGCTGTCCACAAAAGACATAGAAACTTGCTCCTTTCATTCGGGCAGCTTGCGCTGCCTGACAGCCCTTTGCAGGAAAGGGCTGCTAATAGCTTTTTCTATTATCTGATTTTTTGCACCAGATGTCAATAACTATAAAAGCTTTCCATCATACAAATTTTGTCCGGAAACGATGACCTCATCATACAGGCGCACCTCGCTGATGGTTTTTTCCTTATTAGAGCTTTCCGGCATGACGATGCGGTAGTCGCCGTCCGTCACCAGCGGGTGGTCATTGTCCACCGGGTCGATCTTGCAGAAGCGGGCGAGGTTGCCGTACTTGACATAGACGCCCGGGATGTAGTTTTCACCCTCGGTCTCCGACTCGGTGCCATCCTCTTTGAGGTAATGGATGGCTTCCGAGGGGATGCGCAGGCCGGTGGTCTCCCCCAGGATGATCTGGGCACTGGCCCGGTTGAGCCGGAGCACATCGCCGTTGATGATCTCGCAGGTGAGCACAAAGCGGGTCAGGCCGCTGGCCTCGTCGATGGAGACCTCCGAGACCTTGGCCTTGAGAGGTGTTTCCATCTGGCCGGGGAATTTGATCTTCACCGACTGGGTGAGAGGCCTGCCATTGCTGCCCAGCAGTTTTTCTCCCTCTTTGGCCGAGCAGATGCCCACATATCTCCAGGTGAATCCGGACACAAGCTTGCCGGCGCAGCCGTCCAGCGGCAGGACCGGGTCGGAATTGAGATAAGCCTGTAGATCGGTGGCGTTCAGGGCAAGGATATCATCTGCCCCGGCATTGAGCCGGCCTGTGGCCGAGCTGCGGATGAAGTAACCCGTCTCGGGGGCCGTGATCTGGCTGGGGCTGCCCAGCTGCGCCTGCACCTGTGCCGACTGGTCGGTCAGAGCAGCGATCTGAGCAGAAAAATCCGATACCTCACCGGTAATGACCCAGAGCTTGTTCTGCGCGAGGATATAATCCTCTTCCCACTGTTCGTCCTCATCGTACGAAGAGCTGTCCAGTGCATCCATCAGGTCATAAAGCGCAGATGCACGCTCTTTTTTCAGGGAATCCAGCTGGGTGGCCGTGGTGTTCTGAGAGCGCTGCAGCAGGTCGATCTGTTCGTTCAGGCTGGTGAGCTGCTGACGGAGTGCCGCCTGCTCTGCGCTGCTGTAGATCTCCGCCACAGCTGCCCCCGCCGAGACGCGCTCGCCGTCGGCGGCGAGATAGCCCAGTGTACCGCTGCCCGGCACATAGACCTCATCAAACAGCAGCACGCCATCGGCGCTCACCGTGTCGGACACGGTGGCAAGGAGAGCAGTTTCATAGGTGTTAGGTGGGAAAAGCACCTGAAGCGCCTGATACCCCACATACACACCCGCCAGCACGATGATGGCGATGACCCCACCTGCCAGCTTTCCCAGCAGATTCGGTGCACCGGTGCGCGGAGTCTCGTTCATAAAAGGTCACCCTTTCGCTAAAAATTCTTCAGTCAGTCGGAAAGCCCGGGCCGCCGTATCCGGTGCGGAAGCATCCAGCCAGACCGCACCATCCATATGGCGGAACCAGGTCAGCTGGCGTTTTGCGTAGTTGCGGGACGCCTGCTTGAGTTTATCGGTACAGGCATCCAGCGGCGCGGCACCCTCGAAATAGGGAAAAAATTCCTTATAACCAATGGCCTGCGCCGCCGTGCGGTACTCCTCGCGGTGGTCGTAGACCAGCTTTGCTTCGTCCAGCAGACCCGCATCCATCATTTTGTCTACCCGCAGGTCGATGCGGCGGTAGAGCTGGGCACGTTCCGGAAAGTCCAGCCCCAGAATCAGGGAGCGGTAGGGCCTCTCCGGCGGAAGAGACTGGGCTTTCTGCTCGCTCAGCCGTTTTCCGGTGGCACGGTAGTGTTCCAGTGCCCGCAGCACCCGCACCTGATTGTTGGGGTGGATGGCAGCAGCAGCTTCCGGGTCGGCCTGCTGCAGTTCCCGATACATGGCTTCGGGGCCTTTTTCTGCCATCTCCGCCGCCAGCTGCTCCCGGAGACCCGCAGGCGTCTTCTCTGCCGTGAACCGGACACCATATAAAAAGCTCTGGACATAGAGCCCGGTGCCGCCCACTAAAATAGGCAGATGCCCCCGGGCAGAAATATCCGTTTCCAGCTTTCCGGCCAGTGCAGTGAAATCCGCCACACTGAAGGGCTCTTCGGGGTTCAGGATATCCACTGCGTGGTGCGGGATGCCGTGGGTCTCCTCAGGTGTGACCTTGGCGGTGCCCACATCGAGACCTTTATAGATCTGCATGGAATCTGCACTGACGACTTCGCCGCCAAACTTCTCGGCCAGCGCGACGCCAAGCGCCGTTTTGCCGGTGGCAGTGGGGCCCACAACGGCCAGCACCGGATGCTTTTTCATCTCAAACGATTCGGCCAAACTGCTTTTCCAGCTCCTTTCGGGTCAGTTTGAGGACACAGGGACGTCCATGGGGGCAGAAGGGCGGCACTTCGCCCGAGAGGATCTTCTCGGCCAGTGCCATCAGCTCCTGCGGAGAGGTATGGTCGCCTGCCTTGATGGCGGCGCGGCAGGAGATGGAATGGAGCACCCACTCCGTCCGCTCATTCAGCGCATCCCGGCTGCCGTGGGCCAGCTTGTCGGCCAGCTCCACCAGCAGGTCTTCGGCGCTGCTCTGCTCCACATCCGCAGGCACTGCGCTGAGGCAGACGGAGCTGCCGCCAAAATCGCTGATCTCGAGGCCCGCACTTTCCAGCAGGTCGAGGTTGGCCAGCAGAGCCGTCTTTTCTTCTGCGGAGAGTTCTACCACCAGCGGTTCCAGCAGAAGCTGGCTGGGCACATCGCCATAGTGGGCAGCAAGCTTCTCAAAAAGCTGGCGCTCATGGGCGGCGTGCTTGTCGATGATGCAGATCTCATCTCCCCGCTCTGCGAGGATATAGGTGCGGAAGATCTCCCCCACATACCGCAGGGGCTCCGGGCCTGTCTGGATGTCAAAGCCCAGCTGTTCAGGAGAAGCGGGTGCTGCTGCCTGTTCCGGTTTTTCCGGTACAGGTGCAGAAGGTACAGCGTCCTCTTCCCGCTTCGGCGGGGCAGGCTCCCATGCCGCCATGTGATCCTGTTCCGGCTCCGGCAGGTCACAGTCAGGCTCCACATCCAACCGGGATTCGCTGGATGCCGCTTTGAAGCCGGGCGTGTCCAGCGGACGGTTCCAACGGGGGCCCATCGTTTCGGGTGCAGGCGGCTCCGGGCTGTGGAGCGCAGCATTCATGGGAAGCGGCTCCGACGCTGCAACTGTTGTCCATGTGTGCTCCGGCGTTTTCTCTGCCGCATCAGGGCCGGAGACCGACAGCGGGAGGATGTCCTGTTCCGCTGCAGAGGGCGGCGGCATCCTCTTTGCCGCAGGTGCGGGCTTCCCGGCCGGACGCTCTGCCTTTTCCGCCGGATGGGGCAGGCTTCCCGGCTCTGCCTGGCCCGAGATCACCGCGGAAAGTCCTGTAAAGTTGTTTTTCTTTACAGGACTTTCCGTCGAAATGTCATTTGTTTCTGGATTCTTGGATGCATCATTTGCTTTTTCGTTTTCGAAGGCAAACTGTCTCTCCCCTGTGCCAGGCTGGCTCAGGGCCAGCTTGACGGCGTGGTACACAAGGTCGAAAATGTCGTTTTCCCGGGCAAAGCGGACTTCCGTCTTGGCCGGGTGGACGTTAACATCCACGAGGTCAGCGGGCATTTCCAGAAGCAAGATTCCTCCAGGGAACTTGCCCTGCATCATGGTGCCCTTGAACGCCATCTCCATACCCGCCATCATGGTGCGGTTGCGGACATAACGGCCATTGATGTAGAAATACTGCATGCTCCGGCTGGCGCGGCAGCTGCGGGGCTGGGTGATGAGGCCCCACACCCGGTAGACGCCCTCACGGTTGTCCACCTCGATGAGATCACGGCTGAACTCCCGGCCCAGCACAGCATAGGCCGCACTGCGGAGCTGGCCGTCACCGGGGGTGACATATTGCAGCTTGCCCTCCCGGACGAACTTGAAACTGATCTCAGGATGGCTGAGGGCCACATGGCCTACGATGTCGGCCACAAAGGTGCCTTCGCTGGAATCTTTCTTGAGGAACTTCATCCGGGCGGGAGTGTTGAAAAAGAGGTCGCTCACCCGGATGGTCGTGCCCACGCCCCGGGCCCCGGGCTCGATGGGCTGCTCTTCCCCGCCCTCGATGCGGTAGAGTGAAGCACAGTCGTCGCTCTCGGTGCGGGTCAGCAGCTCCACCCGGGCCACGCTGGCAATGGAAGCCAGTGCTTCGCCGCGGAATCCCAGCGTATGGATGCTGACGAGATCCTCTTCGGTCCGTATCTTGCTGGTGGCGTGGCGCACAAAAGCTGTAGGGATATATTTTGCTTCAATGCCGCTGCCGTTGTCGCTGATCTCAATGAGCCGGACGCCACCCGACTCAATGGAGACGGTGATCTGAGTCGAGCCTGCGTCGATGGCGTTTTCCAAAAGCTCTTTCACCACCGAGGCGGGCCGCTCCACCACCTCACCGGCGGCGATGAGCTCTGCCGTGTGTTTGTCCAAAACATGGATCTCCGCCATGGATTTCCCTCCGTTTCAAATCAGATTTTATCGCAGTTTGCGTTTTTAATGCACAGACAGCATTCGCAAACTGCATACTGCAACCATGCCGTTTCGTGAGGAGTTATTGTGAAAATTGCGATAAAGAGCACTCAGCCCTTCAGGCTTCCGCTCAGGATCTTTTTCAGCTCGTACAGGAAGTTCAGCGCCTCGATGGGGGTCAGGGTCTCCACATCCAGTGCTTCCAGTTTTTCCATCATCTCGCTGGGGACAGCGGGCGAAGAATATTCCTGCAATGCGTCAAAATCCATCTGCTCCACCTTGTTCTTGGGCGCAGATGCTTCCAGTGCCCGCAGCACCTCGTGGGCACGGCGGGTGACAGTGCCGGGCAGGCCGGCCAGCTTCGCCACCTCGATGCCATAGCTGTCATCGGCCGGGCCACGGACGATGCGGCGGAGGAACGTGATGTTCTCTCCCCGCTTCTTGACCGCGATGTTGTAGTTTTTCACGCCGTCGATGGCGCCTTCCAGATCGGTCAGCTCGTGGTAATGGGTAGCAAAAAGGGTCTTGCAGCCCAGGCCCTTGGACGGGTCGGAGATATGCTCCACCACGGCCCGGGCGATGCTCATGCCGTCAAAGGTCGAGGTGCCCCGGCCGATCTCATCCAGCACCACAAGGCTCTTGGGGGTAGCGTTCTTGAGGATGTCGGCCACCTCGGTCATCTCCACCATGAAGGTGGACTGACCAGCGGCAAGGTCATCGGACGCACCGATGCGGGTAAAGATGGCATCCACCACGCCCACATGGCAGCTGGATGCCGGCACAAAGGAGCCGATCTGCGCCATCAGGGCGATGAGGGCATTCTGACGCATATACGTGGATTTACCCGCCATGTTGGGGCCGGTGATGATGAGGCATCGGTCCGTGGTGCAGTTGAGTTTGGTGTCATTGGGAACGAAGAGACTTCCCTTGAGCATCTGCTCCACCACAGGGTGGCGGCCCTCAGTGATGGTCAACTCGTCGCTGTCGTCCACCACGGGGCGGCAGTAATTGTTCTCTGCAGCTACCTGTGCCAGTGCGGCCAGCACGTCCAGCTCTGCGACGGCGTTGGCGGTGCGCTGGATTCGGTCCAGCTGACCGCCAATCTTTTCCAGCAGCTCCGAGAAGAGCCGGTGTTCCAATGCAATGAGCCGTTCGTGGGCACCCAGGATCTTGCTTTCCAGCTCTTTCAGCTCCTGAGTGATATACCGCTCGCCGGAAGTGAGGGTCTGCTTGCGGATGTAGGTCTCGGGCACCATCTGTTTATAGGAGTTGCTGACCTCGATATAGTAGCCGAACACGTGGTTATAGCCGATTTTCAGCTTGGGGATGCCGGTCTCCTGCCGCAGGCGGGTCTCCAGCTGGGCAAGAACACCCTTGGTGTTATCGCGGATAGAGCGCAGCTCGTCCACCTCAGGGTGATACCCTTTGGCAATGACGCCGCCATCCTTGAGGGTAGAGGGTGCATCCGGGTCGATGGCCGCGAGGATGGCGGTCTTCACATCGTCCAGCTGGTCGATCTGGGCCGCAAGACCGGTCAGTTCCGGGCAGCTGCAACTCTCGGCCTGGGCCCGCAGCTCCGGCAGGCGCTCACAGGTCTGGGCCATAGTATAAATTTCTTTGGGGGTGGCGGAGCCGTAGACCGCCCGGGTCATGAGACGCTCAAGGTCGGAGATATAGTGCAGCTGCTCGATGAGGTCGCCCCGCTGCATGGTCTGGTGCACCAGACTCTCCACGGCATTCAGGCGGCGGTTGATGGCGGCGCTGGAAATGAGGGGCTGCTCGATCCAGCTGCGGAGCATCCGCTTGCCCATGGCCGTGCTGGTCTTGTCCAGCACCCAGAGCAGTGTGCCCCGTTTCTCCCGGCCCCGCAGGGTCTCGGTGAGTTCGAGGTTAGCCCGGGTGACCTGCGACAGCCGCATGAACTGGGCCTCATTGTAGGTGATGACAGTCTTCAGCCGCTCCACGCCCTTGATCTGGGTATCGTGGAGGTATTCCAGCAGAGCCGCCATGGCAAACCGGACAAGACCATCCTGTGCGATGCCGGTCTTCTCCGCCCAGTCGCGGCCAAACTGATTTTCCAGCGAGATCGCGACGAGGCCCGGCGCATAGCGTTCCTCTTCCACCATCTCAACGGAACAGTTCATGTTTTTCTTGATGTAGGCGGTTATCTCCCGGCAGTCCAGCAGGCCCGGGTTCATCAGCACCTCGCTGGGGTGGTAGCGGCAGAGCTCCGCAATGACCGCCGTGGCGATCTTTTCCTGCTTCAGTTCGGTGATATGAGCTGTGCCGGTGGAGACATCTGCAAAGCAGAGGCCCGCTGCACCGCCCTTCAGGTAGATGCTGGCGATGTAGTTGTTCCGGTCATCCTGCAGCATGCTGCTCTCGATGACGGTGCCCGGCGTGACCACCCGGATGATATCCCGCTTGACGAGACCCTTTGCCTTGGCCGGGTCTTCCACCTGCTCACAGATGGCGACCTTGTAGCCCTTGGAAATAAGGCGGGCCACGTAGCCCTCATAGCTGTGGAAGGGCACACCGCACATGGGAGCACGCTCTTCCATGCCGCACTGTTTGCCCGTCAGGGTCAGATCCAGCTCCCGGGAAGCCGTAAGTGCATCGTCGAAGAACATCTCGTAAAAGTCGCCGATGCGGTAAAAAAGGATCTCATCCTTGTGTTGTTTTTTGATCTCAAGATATTGCTGCATCATGGGCGAAAGCTCTGCCATGACCGTTCACCTTCCTCCCCTTGTTGTTCCGTGGGTATAGTTTGCCATCCAAAACCGTCTGTTGCAAGCAAAACGCGGCCCTGCATTGCACAGCCGCGTTTTTCTGGATGGTTCGTTTTGCCTTAGTGGCAGCCGCCGCAGGTAGAGCAGCTGCCCGTGCAGGAGTTAGAAGGCATCTGCACCGTCATGGGGTCGCCGCCATTCATAGCGGTGTTGATGATAGCGTCGATATAGTTGACCAGCTGCTCGCAGTCGCGCTTGGCCTCGTTGTAAGCCACCATGCCCTCATCGGCCATGATCTTGCCGTACAGCTCGTTGACCTTCTCGTTGAGCTCTGCGATGCGCTCATCGCTGCGCTCGGTCTTGCTGATCTCGTTGTTCAGATCCATGCGGGTCAGATTGAACTCGCCGATGAGGTTCTGCAGTTCCTCGTCCTTATCGTTCATCTTGCGGGCCTGGTCCATTGCCAGATAGCGGGGGTCAGTCTGCAGAGCCATAGCGGCGCGCTTGAAAAGATCGATGCAATCCATAGTAATAATCTCCTTTGATGTTCCTTGTTTATTTTAACGGTATTCGTATGACCGGGATAGCGTTTCAGTCGTCCAGCTCGCCCAGAAGGACGGTGGCGCGGGCACCGGTGAGCTTCACCATGGCGTAATTGCCCATGAGACTGTCGTCAGCCTTGAACTCTACGGTGAGGTTGTTGTCCAGACGGCCCGAAAGGGTGCCTTCCTTGCGGCCGTAACCTTCCACAAGAACGCGGACGGTTTGGCCCACCTGTGCCTTGACCAGAGCCATGGCGATCTCATCCTGCGTTTTGAGCAGGCGGGTCATCCGGTCGGTCTTCTCCTTGCGGGGAGTGGGGTCGGGCATCTCGGCGGCCTTGGTGCCGGTGCGCTTGGAATAGATGAAGGTGAACAGCTGCATATAGCCAACCTTCCGCACCAGTTCCAGAGTCTGCTGGAAATCCTCTTCGGTCTCACCGGGGAAGCCCACGATGATATCACTGGAGAAGGTGATGCCGGGCACCGTTTTGCGGGCGTACTCGATGAGCTCCAGATAATGCTCCACCGTATAGTGGCGGTTCATCAGGGCCAGCAGACGGTCAGAGCCACACTGCACCGGCAGATGCAGGTGCTTGCAGATCCTGGGCTGGGCCGCGATGGTATCGATGAGCTTGTGGCTGGCATCCTTCGGGTGGCTGGTCATGAACCGGATGTGATAGTCTCCGGGGACAGTGCAGAGCAGGTTGAGCAGGTCGGAGAAATCCACCTGTTCCTCAAGGCCCTTGCCGTAGCTGTTGACGTTCTGGCCCAGCAGGGTGATCTCCTTATAGCCCGCTTCCACGAGGCCCCGGAACTCGGCGAGGATATCGCCGGGCTTGCGGCTCTTCTCGCGGCCCCGGACGTAAGGCACGATGCAGTATGTGCAGAAGTTATCGCATCCATACATGATGGGCAGCCAGGCGCGGAACTCGCTCTCCCGCCGGATGGGGATATTCTCCACGATGACCGGGCGCTGGGCAGGTTCCAGCAGGACCCGCTTGTGCTTCTGCAGCTTCTGGGCGATGAGCTGAGGCAGGGTATCGATGCCGTCCACACCAAAGACAAGGTCCACATACGGATAGCTCTGGCGGAGCTTTTCCACCACATGCTTCTGGTTGGCCATGCAGCCGCACAGGCCGATGATGAGGCCGGGCTTTTTCTCTTTCAGGCCCTTGAGAGCACCCACATTGCCGAAAACACGCTGTTCGGCGTGCTCCCGGACGGCGCAGGTGTTGAAGAGGATGAGGTCTGCATCCTCGGGCTTATCGCAGAGGCCGTAGCCGATATCCACCAGCACGCCCTTGATGCGCTCGCCGTCGTTGACGTTCTGCTGGCAGCCGTAGCTGTGCACGAAGGCCAGCGGCGGGGTGTCGTAGGCCAGCTTCACCAGTTCGGCGGCGGCGTTGTTATGCTCAAATGCTATGTACTCCAATGAAACCATCCTTCTCCGCCGCCGGGCCCCACGCCCGTGCAGCGGACATTCTATAACTGTATGACTGTAAAGCTCTTTTCAGTATACGCTTTTTGGGCTTGGAGAGCAAGAGCAATTTTTCAGTTCTGGCGGGACTTCTCTTTGGCAGCACACTCTTCGCAGAGGCCGAAGAGCACCACGGCACAGTCCTGCACCACGCCTTTCTGGTTGCGCACCAGCTTCATCACCTGTTTTTCATCCACATCGGCATCCACGACACCGCCGCAGCAGTTGCAGTAGAGATGGCTGTGCCAGCAGAGGGTATGGTCGAAGCGGTCTGCCTTGCCCGGGATGGAGACCCGGCGCACCCGTCCGGCTTCCACGAGGCTGTTCAGGTTGCGGTAGACAGTGCCGAGGCTCAGGTTCGGGCACTCTTTGGAGGCGAGGTCAAATATTTCTTCTGCTGTAGGGTGGTCGCAGAGCTGTTCTACCTTTTGCAGCACCAGCTCGCGCTGTTTGGAATAACGCATGGGTTTTCTCCTTTTTACAGTTACAGATGGTTCTTCGGATAAAGGCCGGGGGTCAGACTTTGTCCTCCCCCTTGATCTTTGCCCAGTAGGCCCGGGCAGCCTGCTCGGTGCGGTTGTCCCCGAAGGTATAATATTTCGTATCCTTGAGCACATCGGGCAGATACTGCTGCTCTACCCAGTGGTGTTCAAAGTCGTGGGCATATTTGTAGTTCTGGCCCTTGACGGCGGCATCCTCCCCGTCAAAGTGCTTGTTTTGCAGCTGCCGCGGGATGGGGCCGGTGCGGCCTGCCTGCACATCAGCGATGGCGGCGTTGATAGCATCATGAGCGCTGTTGGATTTGGGGCTGGTGGCCACGAGGATGACGGCATCGGCCAGCGGGAGCCGCGCTTCGGGCAGGCCCACCATGTTGGCGGCGTCCACGGCCGCTTTGACGATGGGGATGATCTGGGGATACGCCAGACCCACATCTTCGCAGGCACAGACCATCAGACGGCGGCAGGCCGAGGGCAGGTCGCCCGCTTCCAGAAGGCGGGCCAGATAGTGAAGCGCCGCGTCAGGGTCGGAGCCCCGCATGGACTTCTGGTAGGCCGATACGATGTCGTAGTGGTCATCGCCGTCCCGGTCATAGCGCATGGCGGTGCGGCGGGTGACCTGCTGCACCATTTCCAGCGTGATATGCTTCCCCGTTTCCTCGATGGGGGCCGCCGTGACCACAAAATCCAGACAGCCCAGCGCTTTGCGCAGGTCGCCGCCTGCACTCTCGGCCAGATACTGACAGGCGTCTTCGTCCATCATCACTGGCTGCGCTTCGGACTCCGAGAGCTTTTTCAGCGCGTTGCGGATGCCTCGCTCCACGTCGGCGGCGGTCAGGGATTTGAACTCGAACACCGTGCAGCGGGAGAGCAGTGCATTATAGATGTAGAAGTAGGGGTTTTCGGTGGTGGAGGCAATGAGGGTGACAGAGCCATCCTCAATGCATTCCAGCAGGCTCTGCTGCTGTTTTTTGTTGAGATACTGGATCTCGTCCAGATAGAGCAGGATGCCCCCTGCTCCAGCCAGGGTGCCGATATCCTTCAGCACCGCCTTGATGTCTCCGGTGCCGCAGGAGGTGCCGTTGAGCTTGTGGAGGGTCATGCCGCTGTTTTCGGCAATGATGCGGGCCACGGTGGTCTTGCCGGTGCCGGAGGGGCCGTAGAAGATCATATTCGGGATGCGGCCGCTCTCAATGGTGCGGCGGAACACCTGCCCCGGTGCCAGCAGATGCTGCTGGCCGCAGACATCGGCCAGCGTTTTGGGGCGCAGACGCTGCGCCAGCGGTTCGTTCATGGGACTCCCCTCCTGATATGGTTTCTGAGAGCATATGATAACTCTTCTTTTTTATAGTATAGCGCATTTTATGGCGCTGAGCAAGAGCAATAATAAAAATCATTCTCAGATAATCGACAAAGCATTTACAAATATCCCAAAACATGATATGCTTGTGCTATTCCAGACAAGAAACGAGGGGAACCGAATGCGCGGAAAAAATGCAGCCGCCGAAGACCTGACGGCAAAAAAACAGCTGGCACTGGAGGTCATCCGGCGGCTCAAGCAGGAATACCCCGATGCGGGCTGTACATTGGATTATGACCACGCCTGGCAGCTTCTGGTGAGTGTCCGGCTGGCGGCACAGTGCACCGATGCCCGGGTGAATGTCGTGGTGCAGGAGTTGTTTGCAAAATACCCGTCGGTGGCGGCGCTGGCCGCAGCCGAACCGGAGGATATTGAAGCCATCGTCAAGCCCTGCGGGCTGGGCCACAGCAAGGCCCGGGACATCTCGGCCTGTATGCGGGTGCTGCGGGACAAATATGACTGCAAGGTGCCCACCACCTTTAAAGAGCTGCTGGCCCTGCCTGGTGTAGGCCGGAAGAGTGCCAATCTCATCATGGGCGATGTGTTCGGCAAGCCCGCCATCGTCACCGACACCCACTGCATCCGGCTGTGCAATAAGATCGGCCTGGTGGACGGCATCAAAGAGCCTCAGAAAGTGGAGATGGCTCTCTGGAAGATCATCCCACCCGAAGAGGGCAGCGATCTGTGCCACCGGTTCGTGATGCACGGGCGGGCCGTCTGCAACGCCCGGAAGCCCGAGTGTGAGCGGTGCTGTCTTGCTGACATCTGCCGCTATGCCCGGGAGGAACGAGAGAGCGGCAAGTGACCCAAAAGCGTTGAAAGATTTTCAGAAAAAAAGTTGAGTTTCCATGTCATTCATAGGAGGTATGGTTATGTTTGGTTTTATTTTCAGTCTCCTCATCGGTGCACTGGCCGGTTACATCGCAGGCCGCATCATGGGCAGTGAGACCAGTGCTGTGCGCAACGTTGTGCTAGGCATCCTTGGCAGCTTTGTGGGCAGCATCCTGTTCGGCCTCATCGGCCTGTCCGCCACCGGTCTTGTGGGCGAGATCATCGTCTCGGTCATCGGTGCCTGCGTCTGCATCTGGGTGGGCCGCAAGCTGTTCAACTGAGTAGTTATAGCAATTCATCTTTTTAATGCAACAGCAACAACGTTGAATTGCATATCGCAAAGATGCTGTTTCGATGTTGCATTAATTTCTTGATTTGCGATAATAAACGCTTGATTCAAAAGCGCTCTTTGGCTTCAGACCAGGGAGCGCTTTTTGCTGCACAAAATATGAACATTCCTCAAACATTCTGCGAAAATCCCTTTCTTTCCCTTGCAATCTCATGAAAATGGGTATATTATTAACGCCAGCAAATAGTTATCAAGTGTTAAATGTTTGCAAATTACAATGAATGAGGAGGATCACCATGCCGCAGGAGACTGCACCGGAGCTGTTCGGTCTGTTCCGCTACATCCACCGGCTGACCCGCGAATCCAGGCGCGGAATGAAAGCGTCGCTGGCGGGCTGTCCCAAATGCCATTTCATGATGCTGGAAGCCACGCTGGCAGCCATCGAGTCCAAAGGGCAGAACGGTGTCATCTATGTTTCCGACCTTGCCGAAGCGCTCAGACAGCCCCTGCCTGCCATCTCGCGCGGACTGCGCCAGCTGGAGCAGGACGGGCTCATCGAACGCATCACCGACCCTCACGACCGCCGCAAGACGCTGGTACGGGCCACCGAGAAGGGCCTTACGGCCAGCCGCCAGTGTGAAGACGCCCTGACCGGCTACTTTGCACGGGTCCTTGAGCACATCCCGCCCCAGAAGCGCCAGCAGATGTTTGAGCTGCGGGGCGTACTGCTGGACGCCATCACGGCGGAAAATGCGGAACAGGAAAACCTTTTGAAGGGAGAATAACCAAGATGGGAAAAATCTTTAAACAGCTTGCCCGCCACTGGGCCGCCTGCCTGATGGTGGCGGCACTGTTGGTGGTGCAGGCCTACTGTGACCTGTCTCTGCCGGACTACACGAGCAAGATCGTGGATACCGGCATCCAGCAGGGAGGCATCGAAAGCCCCCTGCCCGAGACCCTGCGCCAGAGCACACTGGACGCGCTGACGCTCCTGATGAACGATGAGGACGCCGACGCGCTCCGGAACGCCTACGAGTATTATCTTCAGGATGACGGCGTTCTGAAGCTCCGCACCGACCTGAGCGCCGGCGAGCGCACTGCACTGGAAAACTCCGTCACCACGCCGGACGTCATCCTCTACATGGCTGCATCGAAGGCGGCAGGCGGCTCCCCCGCTGCGGCTGACCTCGACACGGTGTGCAGCCAGCTGACCGCACTGAGCGGGAACAAGGGCGCTGTATTGGAGCAGATGTCCGCTGCCATCGCCTCTATGGACGATACCACCCGCTCCAACCTGAGCAGTCAGGCCAACCTGTTCGTGGCGCTGGAATATGAAGCGCAGGGCGTGGCCCATGATGTGCAGATGCACTACCTCTTCCGGGTGGGCGGACAGATGCTGGGCCTGACTCTGCTGATGGTAGCGGTCGCCATTCTAGTGGGCTTTATCGCTTCCCGCACCTCCGCCGCCATTGGCCGCGACCTCCGCCGGGAGACTTTTTCCTCCGTCATCGGCTTTTCCAGCGCCGAGATTGAAAACTTCTCCACTGCTTCCCTCATCACCCGCACTACCAACGACATCCAACAGGTGCAGTTCACCTGCGTCATCCTGCTGCGGATGGTGGCCTATGCTCCCATCCTTGGCATCGGCGGCATCTTCCATGTGGTTCAAGGCAACACTGGTCTGGCATGGATCATCGTGCTGGATGTGGTGCTCCTGCTGACTCTCATCGCTTTCCTGATGAACGTCGCCATGCCAAAATTCAAGTTGATGCAGACGCTGGTTGACAAGCTGAACCTTGTGAGCCGTGAGATCCTGACCGGTATCATGCCGGTGCGTGCTTTCAGCCGTGAGAAGTTTGAGGAAGAGCGTTTTGACAAAGCCAACCGCGACCTGATGGGCACCCAGCTCTTCACCAACCGCACCATGGTCGCCATGATGCCCTTTATGACCCTTATCATGAACGGCACCAGCCTGCTTATCGTCTGGTTCGGCGGCAGGGCCATCGATGCAGGCAATATGCAGGTGGGCGAGATGATTGCCTTCATCACCTACACCATGCAGATCGTTATGTCCTTCCTGATGCTGGCCATGGTGGCCGTCATGCTGCCTCGCGCCGGTGTGGCCGCTGACCGTATCGACGAGGTCATCACCACAAAGGCCACCATTCATGACCCCGAATCCTCCGCTGCCCTGCCTGCAAAGGCTGAGGGCGTAGTGAAGTTCGAGGATGTGAGCTTCCGCTATCCGGGTGCTGACAGCGATGCACTGGAACACATCAGCTTCACCGCAAAGCCCGGCGAGACCACCGCCATCATCGGCTCCACCGGCTGCGGCAAATCCACCCTGCTCAACCTTATCCCCCGCTTCTACGATGTGACCGGAGGTCGGGTGACTGTGGACGGTGTGGACGTCCGGGAGATGCCGCAGGCAAAGCTCCATGACCTGCTGGGCTATGTACCCCAGAAAGGCGTGCTGTTCAGCGGCACCATCGAGTCCAACCTGAAATTCGGCGGGGCACACATCTCTGACGAAGCCATGAAGAAGGCCGCTTCCATCGCACAGGCGGAGGAGTTCATCTCGGCAAAGCCGGAGGGATACGAAAGCCCCATCGCGCAGGGAGGCTCCAACGTCTCGGGCGGACAGAAGCAGCGGCTCTCCATCGCCCGTGCCATTGCCAAAGACCCGAAGATCTATCTGTTCGATGACAGTTTCTCTGCACTGGACTATAAGACGGACGTGACGCTCCGCCGTGCTCTCAAGGCCCAGACCGACAACGCCACCGTCATTATCGTGGCACAGCGCATCTCCACTGTGCTGCACGCAAACCAGATCCTTGTGCTGGACGAGGGCCGTCTCGTGGGCAAGGGCACCCATGCTCAGCTCATGGTCAGCTGCCCCGAGTATCAGGAGATCGCCCGCAGCCAGCTGAGCCAGAAGGAACTGGACATGAAAGACCTGAACACTGGAAAGGAGGGTGAGTGATATGCCGCATCCCGGACGTATGACCACAGAACGTGCCAAGGATTTCAAGGGCAGTCTGATGCAGCTGCTGCGCCAGATGAGCCGCTATAAGATCTCCCTCATCGTCGTGGTAGTGTTCGCGATCCTCTCCACCATCTTCAACATTGCAGGCCCGAAGATCCTCGCCAAAGCCACCACGGCCCTCGCCACCGGCTGGGTGGCAAAGCTGCGGGGCGTGGGCAGCATCGATTTCGGCTATATCGGCAAAATTCTGCTGGTGCTGCTGGCCATGTATCTCTGCTCTGCCGCTTTCAGCTTCGTGCAGGGCTGGCTGATGACCGGCCTCTCCCAGAAGGTCTGCTATGACCTGCGCCGTCAGATCAGCGAAAAGATCAACCGCCTGCCTCTGGCCTACTTTGAAAAGCGCACTGTGGGCGAGGTGCTCTCCCGCATCACCAACGATGTGGACACCCTCGGCCAGAGCCTGAACCAGAGCATCACCCAGCTCATCACCAGTGTGACCACCATGGTGGGCGTCCTCATCATGATGCTCTCCATCAGCCCCCGGATGACCCTTATCGCCCTGCTCATCCTGCCGGTATCGCTGGCACTGGTACTGCTGGTGGTGAAATTCAGCCAGAAATACTTCAAGGCCCAGCAGGCCACTCTGGGCGTCGTGAATGGTCAGGTGGAAGAAGTCTACTCCGGCCACAACGTCATCAAAGCCTTCAACCGGGAAGCCACTGTGCTGGACGACTTCAACGCTGCCAACGACAGGCTCTATGAATCCGCCTGGAAGAGCCAGTTCCTTTCCGGCCTGATGCAGCCCATCATGAACTTTGTGGGCAATCTGGGCTATGTGGCCGTTGCCATCGTGGGCAGTGTGTTTGCCGCCAACGGCATCATCACCATCGGCGACATTCAGGCGTTCATCCAGTACGTCAAGAACTTCACCCAACCTATCCAGCAGCTCTCGCAGGTATCAAATATGCTGCAGAGCATGGCTGCTGCTGCCGAGCGTGTGTTTGAGTTCCTGAACGAGCCGGAAGAACAGCAGCTTGCTGACCCTGCTCGCCGGGCAGACCCCAGCTGCATTGACGGTCAGGTGACCTTCGACCATGTGAAGTTCGGCTACACCCCCGAAAAGATCGTCATCCGGGATTTCAGCTGCAATGTGAAGCCGGGCCAGAAGGTGGCCATCGTCGGCCCCACCGGTGCCGGCAAGACCACCATGGTCAAACTGCTGATGCGCTTCTACGATGTCAACTCCGGCTCCATCACCCTGAACGGCCACGATGTGCGGGACTTTGACCGCAGTGCACTCCGGGAAGGCTTCGGCATGGTGCTGCAGGATACCTGGCTGTTCAAAGGCACCATTATGGAGAACATCCGTTACGGCAGGCTGGATGCCACCGATGAAGAAGTCATTGCTGCCGCCAAGGCCGCCAATGCCGACCACTTCATCCGCACCCTGCCCGGCGGCTACCAGATGGAGCTGAACGAGGACGCTTCCAACGTCAGCCAGGGCCAGAAGCAGCTCCTGACCATTGCCCGGGCCATCCTTGCCGATAACCGCATTCTCATTCTGGATGAGGCCACCAGCAGCGTGGACACCCGCACCGAGCAGCGCATCCAGACCGCAATGGATAACCTGATGCGGGGCCGCACCAGTTTTGTCATCGCCCATCGGCTCTCCACCATCAAAGACGCCGACCTCATCCTCGTGATGCGGGACGGCGACATCGTGGAACAGGGCACTCACGACCAGCTCATTGAGGCAGGCGGCTTCTACGCCGACCTCTACAACAGCCAGTTCGAAGACGTGGCAGGCTGAGAAAGCCCATATTGCTGAAAAAACCACAGCTTTCACCCCCGAAAGCTGTGGTTTTTTCGTTTGTCACAGAATGTCATTTTTCTGCGGGATATGGTATAATAAGATTTGTGTTTGAAATTGGAAAGGAGCATTTTCATGGAATCTACGAAGGAGCAGTCCCGTCAGACCCTCCGCTCCGCACAGCCCGCCAAGCCTTACGCATTCAGCCGCAAGGTGTTCTGCGAGGGAATGCGGGACGGTGTACCCATCGCGCTGGGATATTTTGCTGTTTCATTCTCATTGGGCATTGCGGCCCGGACGGCCGGCTTCACCCCCCTGCAGGGCTTTGTGGCAAGCCTGCTCAACAACGCTTCGGCTGGCGAATACGCCGCCTTTGCCCTCATCGCCAGCGGGGCCACCTATCTTGAAGTCGCCATCATCACCCTCATTGCCAATGCACGCTATCTGCTGATGAGCTGCGCTCTGGCTCAGCGGTTCGCCCCCGGCACGCCGTTTTTCCATCGGCTCATCATTGGCTACGATGTCACCGATGAGCTGTTTGGCATTACCATCGCCCGGCCCGGCTACCTGAACCCCTTCTATACTTATGGTGCCATCGCACTAGCGGCACCGGCATGGGCTTCGGGCACAGCGCTGGGCATCATCGCGGGCAACCTGCTGCCCCTGCGGGCCGTCAGCGCCTTGAGCGTGGCCCTTTACGGCATGTTCCTCGCCATCATCATTCCTCCGGCCCGGAAAGACAAAGTGGTGGCGGCGCTGGTGGTCATCAGCTTTGCACTGAGCTATGCCTGCACCTATCTGCCGGGAATCTCCGCCCTTTCGGACGGCACCCGTACCATCATCCTGACGGTGGCTATCTCCTGCGCCGGTGCGCTGCTGTTCCCCGTCAAGCAGAATGACCAGACCGAGGAGGCAGAGCAATGATTCGCAGCAACTGGCTTTACATCGCGGTGATGTTTGCGGTGTCCTATACCATCCGCATCCTGCCGCTGACCCTCATCCGCAAACCCATCAAAAATCAGTTCATCCAGTCGTTCCTCTACTATGTGCCCTACGTTACGCTGGCGGTGATGACCTTCCCGGCCATCGTCAACGCTACCCAGAGCCCGGTGGCCGGTGCCGTAGCACTGGTGGTTGGCATCGCGGCGGCGTGGTTCGGTGCCAGCCTGTTTCAGGTATCCGTAGCCTGCTGTGCTGTGGTGTTCCTGCTGGAACTGGTGCTCATCCACTGAGGAAACGGCCCTATGAAGAAAGTTCTTGTGACCGGTGCAGGCGGTTTCGTCGGCGCACACATCCTTGACCAGTGGCGGGGGCTGTATGAGCTTTCTGCCTTTCCGCGGGGCTTTCTGGCCGAAGCAGATGAAAGCTCTGTGGAGGCGTTTATCCGGAACGAAACGCCAGATGTAGTCATCCACACCGCTGCGCTCTCCAACACCCAGCATTGTGAGCAGAACCCCGAAGCCTCCTACCGGGCCAACGTCCTGCTGCCCGAATGGGTGGCGAAGGCTGCTGCCCGGGTGGGCGCAAAGCTGATCTCCTTCAGCTCTGACCAGGTATATGCCGGGGTTGAGCAGCGGGGGCCGTTGGTTGAAACGCTGACCCTCTCCCCTTCTAATGTCTACGGTCGGCACAAGCTGGAAGCCGAGAACCGGGTGCTGGCCCAGTATCCGGACGCTGTGCTGCTGCGTCTAACCTGGATGTATGATTTCCCGGGCTATAAGCTGCCCATCCGGGGAAATCTGCCCCTGAATCTTCTGAAAGTGGCCCGCACCTGCGAAATGATGCGGTTCTCCGTGAACGACCACCGGGGCGTAAGCTATGTGCGGGAGGTCATCAGCAACCTCATCCCCGCCATGGAGCTGCCCGGCGGTGTATACAACTTCGGCAGTGGAAACAATTATAATATGTACGACACGGCCAAACATTTTGCTCGTCTGCTGCGGGTAGAGCCGAAGCTTGAGCCCGCCGAGTGGAGCAGGAACCTCCTGATGGATACCGGGAAGCTGAAAGAGCACGGCATTGCATTCAACTGCACCTTGGATGCGTTCCGGCAGTGCCTGACGGACTACGGCTTGGATGCCGACGAGCGGCTGTTCTGAGCCATATCTCTCTATCATACGTAATTTCATCCGTAAAATGGAGCAGAACTGGTAAGCTGTTGCAAAGCAAAAAGCGCAACAGCAGCCTGTACGCCCTGCTTAAAAAATCACACAAAACCAGAAACCCGGAACCCTTTTGAGACCATTCAGATCTCAAAGAGGTTCCGGGTTTTGTTGTGCAGTATTTTTTCAGAACGCTGTTTGGAAACGATTTCTTTTATTATCTCTCCGACTTTTTCAGAAACCTTTTCAAACTGCAGTCATTTCCACAGCTCTGCGGCCACCAGCTCCAGCACACTGCCTGCAATGCAACGGGCCTTGTCGGAGATGAGGAAACAATTTTCCAGCTCAGAGCGGCGAGGATCTACGTCGGCTACTTTGAAGCCGGGTGTCACCGGGTAGCCGTCCCGCAGCAAGCCCCGCAGGATGCCTGCGATTTCTGTTTTTACCGGAGTGCATCTTCCATCCGGTGTTTCGATTTGGGCGATGGTCTCGCCTGCTTCCACAAAATCACTGATGGCACGCACATCGCGGAACACACCTTTCTCTGCGGCGTGGATGACCCGTTCGGCTCCATAACCGCCGATGATGCCCGGCACGCCCGTGTTGGGGATCGCACTCCCTTCCCGGATGATGCGTCCCAGCTTATGGCCGCGCTTGGTCTCCACCACCACATCCACATCCTGCCCCGCCGTGAAACCGGGGCCGAGGGCAATGGTCAGCGGGGCCATATCCCGCGTGGTGCCGATATTTTTCTTGGCAAGAATAGCATCGACCACCACGGCGGGTTTCAGTGCGCGGATGGCTGCGCCTTCGGGATCCACCAGAACAGGCACTGCATTCTGCGCCCAGACTGCTTTGGCATCGGCAGGAGCTGCAATGCGGATGGCATGCAGGCCCTCCACTGTAGTCTCCCCCTCGTAAACGGCTTCGCAAAGGGACACCTGACGGCGAATCGCAGCCGGGTGCTCCGCTTCCAGCACCAGCACCAGCAGTCCTGCAGACCAGAGCCGGTGGATGGTGCCGGTGGAAAGGTCTCCGCCTCCCCGCACAATAATCAAGTTATCACGTTTCATCGGCATTTTCCTCCCGAATGAGCTGCAAAAACACTTTCATGGAACCGCCGCAGGCCGCAAGAGCCTCATCGTCCTCCTGCGCACTGGCCGAATATGCCGCCAGCTGGCGGGGTGCGGCCCTGCCTGCCAACATCTGGGCCGCCAGCTGCTGGGCACGGTATTCCATGATGCCGCCGCCCACGCTGCCCACGGCTTTGCCTTCCGGCAGCACCAGCATCTTTGCGCCGACCTCCCGGGGCGTGGAGCCGTGGCGGGATACGATGGTCACGAGGACGGAATCCATATGGTGCACAGCACAATTCTCCATGGCCGCAAGCAGCTCCTGAGAGAAACCTTCCGTCTGCTGACGGCTGTTTTTCACTTCGATGATCTCCGCCATGATGGACAGTGCGATCTCCTGCGCTGTCTGCGCCCCGATGGCAAGGCCGATAGGTGCATGGAGCCGCTCCACTTTGGCAGGGTCGGCTCCGGCTTCCACCAGCTGCCGGCGGACAAGGGCCGCCCGGCTGCGGCTTCCCAGCATTCCCACGTAGGCGGCGGGCTTTTTGTAAATCTCGGTCAGGCACTCCACATCAAACGAGTGGGCGCGGGTGGCCACAACAAAATAACATTCGATGCCCCCGCCCACCTGAGAGAGCGTTTCGACGTAGGGGCCGCAGAGTACGTTTTCCGCACCGGCAGAGCGCAGGACATCAGCATATTCGGGGCGCTCTTCCAGCCCGGTGACGGGCAGGCCCATCATCACAGCCAGACGCACCACGGACTGCGCCACATGTCCTCCGCCGCAGATTACCAGCCGGGGAGTGCCGCCGAATTTTTCCACGAATACCTGTGTATTTTCCAGCGTCAATATGCCGCTGGCACTGCACTCCGCCAGTTCCGGAAGATGCCGTCCCAGCAGGCCCTGCGGCGCGGCAGGCCAGACCGGTCTGCCTTCACAGAGCAGCAGCCGCTGCCCCATCTCTGCGCCGCCCAGTACCGCAGCCAGCGTGCGGCTTCCTTCAGAGGCGCGCAGCGCGGCTAAAAGATCACGTTCTGTCATTGTTATTTCCTCGAAATGTCATTGTTCCACCGCGGTAGCTGCGTCATAGCCTGCGGCGCTCAGCTGTCCCTGCCACGCCTGCCAGTCTTCCGGAAGCATCCGCCACCCCAGACCGCAGCCTGCCGTAATTTCGCCCGGCAGCGGGATGAGCCGCCCCGGAATGCCCCGGGCCATGCACTCTTTTTCCCAGCCTATAGCACGGGCCGTAGATGCGAACGAAAGCACGATATATTGTCGTTTTGTACGCATTTTACCCTTCCTCGGCAAGGTCTCGGACAGCCCGCACGACCTGCAGCACCTCGGCCTCTGTGTTCGTATGAGAGAAGCTGAACCGCACCATTCCCTGTTTCTCCGTGCCGAAAGCCTTGTGGATGAGGGGCGCGCAGTGGGCTCCGGCCCGCACACAGATGCCATAGTCCTCCCACAGGATATCCGCCGCACGGGCGGCATCCTCTTTCCCAAAGTTGAGAGAAACGATGGGAGCACGGTCGGCCTCGGCAAAACTGCCATAAATTTTCACGCCGGGCAGACCGCACACTCCCTCATAGAACAGGCGTGTCAGTGCAAGTTCTTCTGTATGGAGGCTTTCCACGCCCTGCTCCAGAAGCCAGTCTACCCCTGCCCCGAGGCCCGCAAGACTGGGCACATTGAGAGTACCCGCTTCCAGCGCCGTGGGCATCTGTGCCGGGTGGGCTTCGTCAAAACTGTGGACACCGCTTCCACCTACCACCAGCGGAGCAATGGTCAGACCGGGCCGGACATAGAGCCCGCCGGTGCCCTGCGGCCCCATCAGTGCCTTATGACCGGTGAAGCAAAGTACATCTGCCCCCAGTGCCTGCACATCAATGGGACGTGCGCCTGCCGTCTGAGCGGCATCGACGATCAACAATAATCCATGTTTTTTAGTGAAGACCGACACCTGTTCAAGGTCGGTGAGATTTCCGGTCACATTGGATGCATGGGTGATGACGACTGCCTTTGTGCTGGGCCGGAGAAGCTGCTCGAACTGCTCATAGCGCAGACGGCCCTGCTCATCCACTCCCACAAAACTCAGCTCTGCCCCCTGCTCCCGAAGGCGGTAGAGCGGCCGCAGGACGGAGTTGTGCTCACATACCGTAGTGATGACATGATCACCGGAGCGGATGAGCCCCATGATTGCTGTGTTCAGTGCCTGCGTCACGTTAGCTGTGAAGGCAATGCAGTCAGGGCTCTCCGCATGGAGAAGTGTTGCAAGCGACTCCCGGGCATGATATACCAGTCTTGCGGCGTGAAGGGTCGGCTCATGGGCACCCCGGCCCGGGTTGCCTGCCCGGTTCAGGGCGTCCAGCATAGCCTGCCCTACCTCAAGGGGCTTATGCAGCGTGGTGGCGGCATTATCCAGATAGATCACGGCTTGACCACGTTCCCGGCGTTCAGCATCTTTTCGGCGATGACGTACATATTGGTCACGCCGCCCACGGCCAGCTTCTCGGTCAGGCCGTAGAAATTCAGGCAGGTGCCGCAGGTGAGGATCTCTACGCCTTCCGCTTCCAGCGCTTTAAGGTCTTCCAGCATGGGCGAGCCCTCGCAGGTGAGGTGAGCCCCGCCGTTATAGAAAAGGATGGTCTTCGGCAGTTTATCCTGCTGGGTGAGGGAGAACACAAAGGCTTTCAGCAGTGTCATGCCCAGCTCTTCGGCACCCTTACCCATCTTATCGGAAGCAATGACCACCACCGTATCGGTGCAGGTGTCCGGGATGTAGACAGTGTTTTCTTCCGGAGATTCGATATTTTTATCCGGTTCACCTACGGTAAACACCACGCAATATTCCCGCTCTGCCCGCTTCTCAGCGGTGGACTGATAGCCCTTCTGCTGGGCCATCTTGGTCAGGTTCTGGACAGCGATCTCATTATCCACCAGCACCTCGACTTTACCGACCCCTTTCAGCTCAGCAATAGCCTTTTTCGCTTTGACGACAGGCAGCGGGCATGCGTCGCCCCGGGCATCTACTTTCAGCATCATTTTATCCTCTTATTTCTGTTTGTTTTCCACATGATATGAGACAAATATCTCAACATTCTGCTTTTCTGTTATTTCTCCCACGATAGCGGCGGGCATTTCGGTGCTTTGCAGCTCTTTTTCCAGTGCATCCGCGTCTTCCGGGGCTACCGCCAGCAGCAGGCCGCCCGACGTCTGAGGGTCAAATAGAATCTCCTGCATGGCAAACGGAACCTGTTCAAAATGGACGAAGGGCCCGGCATAGTTGCGGTTGCGCTGACCTGCGGCAGTGTAAAGACAATCGTCTGCGGCCTGCCACGCACCGGGCAGAACAGGCACGGCATCAGCGTCGATTTTGCAGGAGAGCCGCCTGCCCATCATCTCGTGGAGATGGCCCAGAAAGCTGAATCCCGTGACATCTGTAGCCGCATGAATGACATATTTCCGACTGATCTCCGCTGCTTTTTTATTCAGAGTCGTCATGGATGCGATAGCGGCATCCATGGCCCCGGGCGCAGCCTCTCCCACCCGGTTGGCGGTACAGATGAGCCCTACGCCCAGCGCTTTGGTCAGGATGAGCTTATCTCCGGGCCGACCGGTATCGTTGGCTGTCAGGTGATGGGGGTCTACCAGACCCGTGACCGAAAGGCCATACTTCACGCCGGAATCCGCGATGGAGTGCCCACCCGCCAGGATACCACCTGCTTCCGCGACCTTTTCTGTGCCTCCGCGTAAGATTTCTCCAAGAATGTTCAAATCCATGCTCTCGGGGAAACAGACCAGGTTGAGGGCTGTTTTCACCTCACCACCCATGGCATAGATATCGCTGAGGGCGTTGGCTGCGGCGATTTGGCCGAAGATATAAGGGTCATCTACCATGGGCGGAAAGAAGTCCACCGTCTGCACCAGCGCAATATCATCGGTGATACGGTAAACGGCAGCATCATCCCGGCTGTCATACCCTACCAGAAGGTTGGGGTCTTTCTCGCCCCTGGGCAGTTTTTCGAGGATATGGCTCAGCACACCGGCCCCCAGCTTGGCGGTGCACCCGCCCCCAGTACAGAAGACGATTTTTTCTGTTTGCTCTGCCATCAGGCCCGCTCTCCTTCCATGAAATGCGTCAGGAAACTTTCAATATGGTATTTCTCTGCCAATATCTCCCGTATTTTCTCTCCTGTTCTGCGGAGATCAGGATCATCTGCCTGATTGAGCACAACACAAAATCGGCGCATTCCCACGCTTTTTCGTCCACCCCGCTCACTTGACAGCAGCTTTGCGAGGAATTCCATCGTCAGGCAGTCATTCGGAGAAGCATTCAGCAGGTCGCAGGTCTCCGCAAGGCGGAAACAGACCTCTTTCAGCGGCTTACCCAGCGCCGAGAGCCCGGCCACCGCCAGCACGATATCGCATTCCGGCAGGATGACCGGTTCATGGGCGGCGGGAGCTTTACAGGGGTGATGCTTTGCCCCGTCGGCTTCAATGAACACAGTGTCTGCCTGTGCCATCCAGTCGGCCAGCTGCCGAGAGGGCGGGATGGTCAGCTTGCCGTGTTCGGCGGGAGTCCCCGCCACAGCATAATGACCTGTAGCCCAAAGGGCATCCCGGGCAGCTTCGTCCGGGACGTAACACACCGCCGGACACTGGATATGGGTCGTTGTCGTGACCAGCACCCGCCTGCCCTGTGCAGCACAGCAGCGAGCCATTGCATAGAGCAGTGTTGTCTTCCCTCCACCGCCTACGAGGGAGATGATATGACCTTTTTCTTTCAGAAAAGGCATTTCTTCCAGTCCGGTCATTCTTTTTCGGCCACCGCCATGGCGATTTTTTCCGGCGTGATGGGCAATTCATAGAACCGGGTGCCGATGGCGTTGTAGATGGCGTCCGAGATGGCAGGAAGCGGGGTGTTGATGACCACCTCGCCGATGGACTTTGCACCAAAGGGGCCGTTGGGCTCATAGCTGTTCTCAAACTCCACCCGAATATGGTCCACATCCACTCGGGTGGGGATCTTATACTGCATGAACGAATTTTCCATGGGATATCCGTTCTTATCATAGGTAACATTTTCGGTGAGGGTCATGCCGATGCCCTGCAGCAAGCCGCCCTCAGCCTGCACACGGGTCAGGTTGGGGTTGATGGGAGTGCCGCAGTCCACGCAGGCGTCGAACTCCAGCAGCTTGACCTCGCCGGTCTCGGTGTCCACTTCCACCTCGGCGGCACCCACCATATAGGGCGGGGGTGACAAAGGCGAGGTGTGCGTCTCGGTGACTTCCAACGGCACCTCGTGGCCAAACATGGATGCCGTAGCGATATCACCCAGCGGCACGCTCTTTGCCGGGTCGGCAGAGAGGAAAACAGTCTTGCCGTCAAACTCCACCTCGTCCGGCGTAGTGTTCAGCAGTTCAGCGCCCAGCTTGCAGATCTGGTCGCGCAGCTTATGGGCACACTTTTCCACGGCCTTGCCGGTGATGTAAGTAGTACTGGACGCATAGGAGCCGGAGTCGTAGGGGGAGGTGTCGGTGTCGGCACCGTAGACCGTGATGTTATCCAGGTCGCAGTCCAGCACTTCCGCGGCGATTTGCGCCAGAGTGGTGTCGCAGCCGGTACCCATATCGGCGGCACCGATGAGGAGCGTATAGAAGCCCTCATCGTTCACCTTGAGGGTGGCGCTGCCCACATCCATGCCCGAAATGCCGGAACCCTGCATGGCCATGCCCATGCCGACCGCCCGGACTTTGCCGTTGCCCATGTCGCGGCGGGGATATTTCTCATCCCAGTTTATCATCTCATGGACCTTTTTCAGGCAGCGGTCAAGGGCGCAGCTGGTGTTCACCGCACCGTAATAGGCGGGCATGACCTCGCCCTCCTTCACGATGTTCATCTCCCGGAGCTTGAAGGGATCCATGTGGAGCTTTGCGGCCAGCTCATTGACAGCAGACTCCACCGCGAACAGGCCCTGTGTTGCGCCGTAACCGCGGTATGCACCGGCGGACATATGGTTGGTGTAGACCACATCATATGTAAACCGGAATGCCTCGGCTCTGCCGTAAAGTGGAATGGATTTATGCCCCGACAGGCCCACCGTGGTGGGGCCGTGCTCGCCGTAAGCGCCGGTGTTGGAGAGGGTGTAGAGGTCGATGCCCCGGATGCGGCCATCCTTGTTGGCACCCAGACGCAGGTGCAGTTCCATCTCATGGCGGGGAGTCGACGCGGTCTGGCTCTCCTCCCGGGTAAAGATAATTTTCGAGGGTTTCCTGGTCTTCCAGGTCACGAAGGCCGGATAGACTTCGCAGATGGCCGTCTGCTTGGCACCAAAACCACCGCCGATGCGGGGCTTCGTCACCCGCACCATGGATTTGGGGATGTGCAGGGCATTGGCGATGATACGCCGGGCGTGGAACACGATCTGGGTGGAACTGAGCACGTTCAGCCGGCCGTAGAGATCGATGCTGCAATAGGTGCGGAATGTCTCCATCATGGCCTGCTGACAGGCTTTGGTGTGGTAAACATGGTCGATGACGATATCGCAGTCGTTCAGCACCGCGTCGATGTCGCCGTCGCTGCACTCATCGTGGGCGCAGAGATTGCGCTTGTTGTCGGCTCCCACGGGGCAGAGGCTCTCCCAGTTCTCTTCCGGATGGACGAGGACTGGGTTATCCTTGGCGGTGTGATAATCCAGTACCGGTTCCAGCACTTCATACTCCACTTTGATGAGTTTCAGCGCTTTATCGACGCATTTATCATCTTTACCTGCCACGATGGCAACCACGTCGCCCGCGAAGCGCACATGGCGGTCGATGAGCAGGCGGTCATAGGGGCTGGCCTCGGGGTAAGTCTGGCCTGCCTGGGTGTAGCGGCGGGCATCCTGCGGCACATCCTCCCAGGTAAAGATGGCCTCGATGCCCGGCACTTTTTTTGCCACAGCGGTATTGATATTCTTCACGATAGCGTTGGCATGGGGCGAACGGAGCAGTTTGACGATAAGGCAGTCGCTGGGAACAAGGTCATCCATATAGACCGGCTTACCGGTCACGAGCTGCATGGCATCTTTTTTGCGAAGAGGTTTGTTGACCGTGTTCATTTGGACGCCTCCTGTTTTGATTTTTTCCAGGCGAGGAAGTTCTGGATGCCCCGCAGCTGACCCTCATAGCCCGAGCAGCGGCAGAGGTTGCCCGCGAGGTACTCTTTGATCTCCTCCTCTGTGGGGTATTCTTTCTCCCGGAAGAGGGCAAGAGCATTCATGATGAAGCCCGGGTTGCAGAAACCGCACTGCTCTGCGCCCTGGTCCGCGATGAAGGCACCGAACTCGGCAGCTTCTTCCTGCAGACCTTCCAGCGTGGTGACCGTGTGGCCGTCGGCGCGGGCAGCGAGGACAGAGCAGGAAAGCACTGGCTTCTCATCCAGAAAGACCGTGCAGAGACCGCAGTTCGAGGTCTCACAGCCCCGCTTGACGCTGAGGCAGCCGTGGCTGCGCACAAAGTCGATGAGCAGGATATCGGGCTGCACCTCGGCAGTGAGCCGGGTGCCGTTCAATGTAATCGTGATCTGCATCATTTACCTCCTCAGCCTTCCAGACGGCGGACTGCGCGCTTGACCAGCACACCCGCCAGATGACGGCGGTATTCTGCGCTGCCCCGCATGTTGGACTCTGTCCGGATGCTGCTTTTCACCTCAGCAGCGAACCGGGCCGCGAATTGTTCTCCGCTCTCCCCTGCCTCCGGTTTTGCAGTGAACAGCACCGCCTTACCGGGCCGGGCGCCGATGGCGGCACAATAGCTGCCGTCTGTTTCCCGGGCGGCGGCACAGGTCAGCACCGGGAAATCCGTCTGGCTGTTGCGCACCGACTGGTAGCAGAAGCGTGCTTTCTTTTTGGGCACAAGGACCCGGACAAGGATATCCCGGTCATAGGGACGCTGGGCATATTCGGCCAACGACACTACGCCGCCCTTGTAAAGCTCCACAGAAGCACCCAGTGCAAGAAACATCGTCAGCACATCGGAAAAACCGAACCTGCTGTAGATGCTTCCGCCCACGGTGGCAAGATTGCGCAGCTGGACGCCCACGATGTGGCGCACCGACTCCCGCAGAGCCCCCTCTGTGTAAGCCTCAAGGCCGGGGTGAAGCTCCAGCTGCCGGAGCGTCACCATTGCACCGATGGCAAAGCCCTCCTCTGTCTCCTCGATGGTACCCAGCCCAAGGCCCGACAGGTCGATGGCAGTTCCCACGTTGATCTTCTCCATCTTGAGCCAGACCATGCCGCCGAGGACGCGGTTCTGTTTTTTCTGGTTGAGCTGCCAGGCTTCTTCCAGACTTTCTGCTCTCTTGTATTCCCGAATGGTCATCATATTGCAGTTTCCTCTCTTTTTGGGGAGCATTTTCTTTTATTTTAACACAGTTTTCGCTATAATACCACTATCAGGAGCCGTTTTGAGCTCACAGGAGGTATCAGGATATGGCAGAAACTTTTGCGCCGGTCGGCTGCGTCATCATGGCATCGGGCCGGGCTGTCCGGTTCGGTTCCAACAAATTGCTGGCCGACTTCGGCGGCAGTCCCCTCATCACAAGGGCGCTGAATGTCACTGCCACGCCCCTGCTGGCGGGCCGGGTGGTAGTGACCCGCTCGCCGGAGGTCGCAGAGCTCTGCCGGAATGCAGGCGTCAAGACCGTGCTGCACACATTTCCGGGCCGCAATGACACGGTACGTCTCGGATCAGAAGCCCTGCTGAAAGAGCGGCCGGAACTTGCAGGCTGCATTTTTCTGCCCGGAGACCAGCCTTTGCTGCGGCAGCAGAGTTTCGAGGCCCTGCTCCGGGCCTTTTCCCAGACGCAAAAAGAAACAGAACGAGCGATCTTCCGGCTGGGGTATCGGGCCGATGAAAGCTCAGAACCTCTGCTGGGGAGTCCCGTTCTGTTTGGGAGTTCTTATTTTTCCGCGCTCCGCGCTTTGCCCGAAGGCAAAGGCGGCAGCGTCCTGCTGCGGCAGCATCCTGAGCGGGTACAGGTCGTGTACACTCCCCACCGCGAGGAGCTATTGGACGCCGACACGCCGGAAGCTCTGGATGAATTAAAAAAGTATCTCTGATTACTCTGCCTTGTCGTCCTTCGGCAGCAGGCAGTTGAGCAGGATGGCCACAAAGGCAGCCGGCACAATGCCGGACTCGCCGCAGACCAGCTGAACGAACTGCGGGGTGTTGGCCAGGATGCTGGCATTTGCGCCCATGCCGTAGCCCACGCCCAGCGCCACCGAGACGATGGTCAGGGTAC
>ERZ808240.973-NODE-973-length-36385-cov-12.779494_pt1 | contig 36385 bp, 32 predicted proteins | sample MGYA00521084_ERZ808240 | MGnify/ENA primary metagenome ERZ808240 (study PRJEB31516, sample SAMN03275571) | gut metagenome | biome: mammalia-associated habitat; material: feces | host: Papio cynocephalus | place: Kenya | collected 2012-08-06 ... | reverse complement strand
TTGCCCGCTGCACCTTGAAAACCGCATGACCGTCTGCATGGGATACACGGCGATGCCTCCGAAAGGCAGCACTGACGACTGCGCCAGCAGGCGAAGCGAGGAGGAAGTGCTGGCGCAGCACTCCAATTTTTGCAAGCAAGCGAACAGCGCGCAGCAAAAATTGGCTAACCTCCCTCCGGCAAGTGCGCCTTTAGCTTTTTTCGCAGCCCATTCAGCGTTTTTGCCCGGTGCCGTTGAACAGCACTCCGGGACATTCCCATGAGGTTGCCAATCTCGCCATCGCCCAGCTCCAGAACACAAAACAAAATCAGAATATTCGCTGATTTTTTCTTTGAGCCGTTCGATGTCGCGCTCAATGCGGGAAAGTCTTTTTGCCATACAAAATCCTTTCTGGCGTTACGGTAAACGCCCATACACCGGTTCCTGTTCATCTATTAAAATATTTTCGCTTATTGGTAAGGTCAGCTGTTGATATATGCCGCCCTTTCCTGTATACTGTCCTTGTTGTATCTGTTTCATGACAGTTTCAGCTTACAACAAAAAATGAGATAGGCAACCCCTTTCGGGGAAACCTATCTCATTTTTTCGTTGGGAGTGTTTTGCAACAGCCCCTTTGCTTTTGAAGTTAGAAAACACATCATTCGGTAGCGAGTGTTTTTTGTGCTTTTAATTCACTCTGCCGCAGCACAATTTTAACTGTCGTTCCGCTTTCATCGCTGTCAAAGTCAAACACAAAGTTTTCATACAGCATGGAAAGCCGCTCGTAGATATTTTTCAGGCCAATGCCGTGGCCCTGCGGCTTAACGGTAAAGGTGCGGATCTCGGCCAGCCGCTCCGGCGCGATGGGCGCACCGGTGTTGTGGACGATGAGGGTCAAGGTGTCGTTGTCGGCCTGTGCGGTCACATGGATCTCGCATACCTCGTCGCTGTCCTCCACGCCATAGTGGATGGCATTTTCCACCAGCGGCTGCAGGGTAAAGTGAGGCAGATACCACTGTTCCAGCTCACCGGAAGAAGTCAGCGTAAAGTGGGCGCGGCTCTTGTAGCGCAGCTGCTGGATGGAAATGTAGCTGTTTGCCAGCTGCACATCGGCGGCGGCGGTGGAGTTCTGGCGCGGGCTGAGGGCGGCACGCAAGATATCGCCCAGACTGACGATCATTTTGCAGGCATCCTCCCGGTTGCCCGCCTTGACGAGCCAGTTCAGTGTGCCCAGCGTGTTGTACAGAAAATGCGGATTGATCTGCGCCTGCAGCATCTTGTAGCGTGTTTCCTGCAAGAGGATCTGCTTCTCGTAATTTTCATGGATCAGCGTGTCGATTTTGCCCAGCATGGAATCGAACTCGCGTGTCAGGGTGCCGATTTCATCCGCCGCCGGGTCGGCAGGCAGCATGGCGCGGGCAGCGGCAAAGTTGCCCTCCTGCTGGTCAACCGTCTGCACCGCTTCGCTCAGGGTGTGAATGGGCTTTGTGACGAGCCGCGCCATATGGAGCAGCACCCACGCAAACAACACCAGAATCGCGCACTCGCCGAAGATCAGCGCATTGCGAGCGGTATTGATCTGGCCGTAGATTTCGTGGTAGTCAAACACGCTGCACAGCCGCAGCCCGGTGAGGGAACTGGTCAGCCAGCAGACAAAATATTTCTTTCCGCCAAGGGTGGCGATCTGATAGCCCTGCGTACTGTCGGGGAGGGAAAGTGCTGCTGCCGTTTCCTCGCCGCTGTGGTAGACAAGCTGGGTGCCATTGTAGAGATACAGCTCCGACGGTTTACTGGAAAGGCTGTGTATCTCACCGTCCAGCAAGCTGCCCACATCCAGAGCCACTACAATGGTGCCCAGCTTTTTCAGGCTCATATCCTGACTGCGCAGGATACGCCGCCCACACAGGATATACGGATACTCTGCGCTGTCCGATTCCACCAGCGCAAAGCCGCCGGGTGTTGTATTCAGGGCCGTTTCCAGCGCGCTCAACCGGGAAGCACCGGGGTCGGGCATATCCTGCCCGATGGTCAGCGTATGGCCGTAGAGATCGGTGTACTGCAGGCTGTTGATCTGCCGGTCCTGATAGATTTTTTCCAGCAGCAGCGGACGCACTCCGGTGAGCAGGTAGTAATAGCTGGCCGTCTCCGGGTCTGCATTGGAGAGGGCATTTAACTGCTGCTGAATGTTGGAGTCCACCGCAATGCTTCGGGTCAGAGTGTCGATGTCCTGAATGTCATCGTCCACCCGCTGCACAAAGAAGTCCAATTCCTGCAGCGATTTCTCATAGAACTTCTCCTCAAACACAGACAGCCCCAGATGCAGCGCGCCGATCATCAGCGCACCGCTGAGCAGGGTCAGCACTGCAAAGATGCTGACGAACTTCTGTGCCAGAGGTAAATCGAGAAATCTTCTCTTCATGCGGCGGAACATACGCTCTCCTCTTTCTGCTTACTCGCCCCAGCGCTGCTCCATCAGCCGCCAGAGAGTGTCATCATCCGGGTGGTTGTCGGTGTTCAGGATCAGCATGATGCGGCGGTCCTGCTCACTGTCGCCGAACTCGCGCATCCACTCGTAATAGTGCGGGCCTTCGCCGAGGGTGCGGGCAAAGCTCATCAGATAGCCGCAGACCTGTGCCGACTGCTTAACATCAGTTTGACACTCGTTGGCATAAAAGTCAATCCATTTTCCGTGTTCACGGCTGCGCATCGCGTTGTTCGCCGCAGTATAGGCATTTTTTGCCCGGCCTGCCTGATAGAAGCAGTGCTTCCAGTCGCCCACAAATCCGGCTTCCAGCGCTGCGCAGACCGCCGTGCCGCCCTGCGCCCAAAGGGCATAGAGCTGAGCCTGCATCAACAGCGTATCCCGAAACAGCGTCCGTGCCGCGCCGGTCATGGTGGCGGCAGCGGCTTCACACTGGCGGAGATATTGCTCATAGTTCTGTTCTGCTTCCCGGTACTTTTCGCCGCACCATGCCGCCTGTCCGCTCAGGGCCGGGCGGTCACACAGCCATTGCAGATCTTCGCTGGGCTGGGTGCGGTCGCAGAGAAACCGGGAGATCAGCATCCGGGGCACATGATTATAGAACTGGTCGCCTGCATGGTCGTCCGGGTGTTCGCCGTAAGGAACCGCGTGCTCTGCGTACCCAGAAAGGCACTTTGCAACGGTCAGAGCATTGTCTTTGCCGTAGTAGGCCTGCGCATAGGTAAGACGGTGGCTCTCCGGGTCAGCGTCACCGCTCTGCCAGAGCTGGGCGATGTAGTCGAGTAAATAGGCGTGGGGTTTGACATTGGAGCAGTTGATGAGCCAGTAATCGTCTATACCGTGCGCCAGAGCATTTTTCAGTTCCTCGCCCACAAACTCGGTGCTGTTGGGCAGCATGGTGATATGGCTCGCCGCCTGCAAATCATAGAAGGAAGCATGGTAGTACAGGCCGTGGGCCCCGGTATCGCCCTGCGGCGGCAGAGCCGTCACGCGCGGGTTGCTGTTTCCCTGCCGACGGCTGACCATTTTGCCATAGCCATTGTCCGCCCAGATCTTGATGACATCTTCGGGCAGGTCAAGGCACCCCTGCTGGTAAAGTTCCATGGTTTCGCCATAGAGGTTGGTGCAGCAGATGGCGTTCGGGTCGTTCTGCTTCACCAGATCGTACTGTTCCCGGATGAGGGCGGAGATCAGTGCCCCGCGCTTTTCGGGCGTGTTGTACTGCGGATCATCCTCCCAGAAAGGCCGATCCCCCTGCCCCCGGAAGCCGATGTTCCAAATGGTGGGTGTGGTTTTCTGGGCCGTGATGGCCTCCTGCCAGAGTGTGCGGAACTTTTCCGGATAGAGACTGAACTTGGGTTCCAGCTCCGGGTATGCCTGCACGAACATCCTGGCCCCCAGCGGCTCGGCGTGGTGGTGGGTGATGATAAGGCCCATATCGGCGGCGAGATCGTGGTAGCGGCGGCCGTTCTCACCCGTGCCGGGGATGACCAGATTGCCGCCCAGACGCAGCAGGGTTTCAAAGACCATCACAAAGGGCATCTCACTGCGGCGTTCTACCTTCCAGTGGGAGATGAGCGTTTCATCGTTGACGAACCAGCCGCGATACCGCACCCGCGCGGGTTTGCTCTCGTAGGTGAAGTTCTGCGGCACGGTCACGCTGTCTGTTTGGGTGAACTTCTGGTCATTCCAAAACCAGAACGGCAGCACACCCAGAAAACGCTTGCTGATCTCAAACAGGCCGTATACAAAGCCCAGCGTATCGGCAGCGGCAAGCAGAAGCTCGTTGTCGTGTACCTGCAGGCAGAAGCACTCCGGCTGCAAGTCGCTGTCTTTGGCAAGGCGGATGGTGCCGCCGGGCGTTTCGGTTTCGGCAAATACAGTTTTCATATCCCGGTGCAATGCGGAAACGGCATATTGGATGGGTTTGGATTGCTCGCATAAAATAATCTGGCTGTTGCGGTTGAGAATCATACAGAGTACCCCTCTTTTGAAAAAAGAACCCTCTCAGTCTCGCATTCGCTCGGCAGCTCCCCCCGAAGGGGGAGCTTACGCATCGCCTTGGGTAGAGGCAGCATGACCTCGCCCTTTGGGAGAGGTGGCAATGCGAAGCATTGACGGAGAGGGTTCTATTCTGAAATCTTAGCCTTTGATACCGTCGGTGGCAATGCCCTCGACGATATACTTCTGGAACGCAATGAACACGATGATGACCGGCAGCAGCGATACCACCGACATGGCGAACAGACCGCCGTAGTTGTTGTAGCTATTGGGGTCGGTGTAGAGCTTCAGAGCCAGCGGGATGGTATAATTCTTCGGGCTGGACACGAAGATCAGCGGCTGGAAGAAATCCTGCCAGATCCAGTAGAAGGCGAAGATGGCCGCCGTGACGATGGCGGGCTTGACAATGGGGATCATGATCTTGAACAGAATCCCGGGCTTGGAGCAGCCATCCAGCATAGCGGCTTCGTCCAGATCACGCGGGATGCCGCGCATATACTGGGCGATCAGGAAGATGAAGAAGCCATAGCCGAACACCCACGGCAGGGTCATGGACACCAGTGTGTCTGAAAGACCCAGCTTTTTCAGGATGATGTACTGGGGCACGACCATGACCTGTGAGGGGATCATCATGGTCATGACGATGCAGCCGAACCAGAAATTCGCGCCCTTGAATTTCAGGCGGGAGACGGCGTATGCAGCCAGCAGGGAGCAGAAGATGGTGCCCACCACAGAAACACCCGTAACGATGACGCTGTTCAGAGTGAACCGCCAGAACGGAACACCGGCAATGCCCTGCCAGCCGGAGAGGTAGTTTGTGAGAGCGTCCCACTTTTCCGGGATAAGCGACCATGCATTGTGGAACATGGTGTCATTGGATTTGAAAGAGCTCATGAGCAGCCACAGCAGCGGGTAGACCATGATGAAACCCAGCAGGCAGGAGAAGATGTGGAAGAACACCGACTGTGCCTTTGTACTTTTCTGACCAACCATTTTTCTTCCTCCTTAACCTTCGTAATGGACCCAGGATTTCTGGCTCTTGAACAGGATCGCGGTCATAATGCCGATGAGGGCAACGAGGATCCATGCCAGTGCGCAGGAGTAGCCCATGTGGAAGTTTGCAAATGCCGAGCGGTACAGGTACAGCACATAGGTCAGGGTGCTGTTCATGGGGCCGCCATCGGTGATAACGTAGCTCTCGGTAAAGACGCGGAAGCCGGTGATGATCTGCTGGATGAGGTTGAAGAAGATGGTGGGGGTCAGCATCGGCATGGTGATCTTCCAGAACTGCTGCAGTTTGGATGCACCGTCCAGCGAAGCGGATTCATACAGGGAGTTCGGGATCTGCTTCAGACCGGACAGGAACACCAGCATACAGGAGCCGAACTGCCACACGCCCATCAGCACGATAACGAACAATGCAGTCTTGGGGTTGCCCAGCAGGGAGTATTTCTGCTCGATGCCGAGCGCGGACAGCAGACTCATGAGCACGCCTTTGTTGCCGAACACCTGCTTCCAGACCACGGAGACGGCGATGGAGCCGCCGACGATGGACGGAATGTAGTACAGCACACGGTAGAAAGCCATGCCCATGTGCTTCTTGTTCAGCAGGGTGGCCACGAACAGCGCAAAGGCCAGACGAAGCGGCACCATGATGAAAACGTAACTGAAGGTTACCACAAGGGCTTTGCGGAACATCTTATCCGTGGTGAAGATGTTGATGTAGTTCTGCAAACCCACCCAGTTGGGGGCAGAAAGCAGGTTGTAATCCGTAAACGAGTAGTAGATGGACATGGCGGCGGGGATGACATACATGAAGATGAATCCGAACAGCCACGGAGCCAGCAGCAGATAGCCGACCTTGGTATCATCGCCGAAGTTGTGTTTCTTCAGCTTGACAGCTTTTGCGTTCGACACGGCGAACCCTCCTCTATAAGCAATTTTTGACGATAAAAATGGGAGGGGTCTGTGGGACGGCCCCTCCCGCATGGTTCAATTAGTTGTTGGAAGCGAGGATGCTGTTGGCCGTATCAAAGAAGGTCTGTGCAGCCTCGGCGGGAGTTGCCTGACCATAGAACACGCTGTATGCAATGTCCTTGAACTGGTTGTTGACCTCGGAGATGCCGGAGGGGTCCGGAGCCGGGGTATCACCGCAGTAGTCGGCGGCATCGGAAACGAAGTCGAACATCTCGACCTGCTTCTCGGTCAGTGCGCCGGAACCGGTCAGATGATCGCGGGCACCGCTTGCAGAAGGAGTTCCGCGCTCGCCCAGCATGATATCGTTGGCTTCGTCGCTGTTGAGGAACCAGCTGATGAAAGCGGCGGCAGCTTCCTTGACCTTGGAGGTCTCGGCTACGGAGAAGAACATACCGGGCTTGTACCACAGAGCCTTTTCACCCGCCTTCTTCACCGGGGGAACCAGCAGTTCCAGCGTGTCGTTGCCTGCATTTGCACCGATGGTGCCGAAGTTGTTCCAGGACTGGTGGAACGCTGCATCACCAGTAATGACGGGGCTTGCATCGTTGCCCAGCGTAGCGATCTGCTCGTATTCATCGGGGTTCGGGGCAGCACCAGCGTCGATGAGGTCTTTCCACAGCTGGAAGTAATCCTCAAGGATCGACACATCATCAAAGCCAAGACTCTTATTGTCCTCTGCAAAGAGGGAAACGCCGTATTCACGCACCCAGTAGTTCAGCAGATTGGTATCAATGAAGGCGGAGCCGCCGAAGCCGTACTTGCCGGTCTTTTCCTTGACGGTCTTGCAGATGGAAACGAAGTCATCCCAAGTCCAGCCATTTTCGGGAGGAGTGACACCGGCTTCTTCCAGAACAGAGGGATTGTAGATGAAGGAAACCAGCGAGGTGGACAGCGGAATACCGACCATTTTACCGTCGATCGTGCCGGCATCCATCAGAGCATCGTCCACATTGGAGATGTCCAGCGTGCCGTCGGAAGCATACTCGGACAGGTCTGCCAGAGAGCCGTTCTTTGCATAAGTAGAGATGTACATATAGTCCATCTGGACGATGTCGGCCATGCCGCCGGTAGCGGTATCGGTAGCCAGCTTCTCAAAGTAGCCGTCCCAGCCGGAAGGGGTGGTCTCAAAGTGGACGTTGGGGTTCAGCTCGGTGTACTTGTCCAGAACCTTCTGGGTCAGGTCGTGACGGGTCTGGCCGCCCCACCAGGTCATGCGGATGGTCACATCACCATCTGCAGCGGATGCAGCTGCGCTGCCGGAAGCAGCAGTGGAAGAAGCGGCGGTGGAGCTTGCGGAACTGCCGCCGCATGCGGCGAGCGCACCGGCCATACCAGCGACACCAGCAGCTTTCAGGAAACTTCTGCGAGAGATCTTCATAATTTGTTCCTCCATTTTCCTTCGTGTTTTCGTTACAGTAGAGCCGTCGCTCCCCGGTTTGTGCACACCCTTTTGTTGATTCTATTGTATCGCTTTTTTTCAAAAACAAAATGGAAAATGCCGGTCTTTCTCTTGGAAAAAACCGACATTTTCTCATGGATACTTTCTGAAATTTTAGTGCTTGTTTCTATATTCCGTGGGAGTCACCCCGCAAATTTTGCGGAACACCTTGGAAAAATACTGCCCGTCCAGCGGGTAGCCCACCTGTTCCGCCAGGCGGCTGATCTTTATATCCGGCTGATACTCCAAAAGCCGCTGTGCCTGCGTGATACGGCAGTGTTCCAGATAGCCCGAAAACCGCGTGCCGGTCATCTGGGAGAAGATGCGCCGCAGATGATCCTCACTCATGAACAGCCGTTCCTGTGCGATAGTCTGTAAACTGAACTCCGGGTCGGAGAGGCTTTCGTAAATGGCAAGGAAAATCTCCCGGCTGCGGGCATCCGGCTGGGGCAGGTTCCATGCAGCGGTCAGGGCATCCGCCCAAGAGGACAGCGAATCCTCCGGAGCGGCCTTGCCCTCAAACAGCAGCTTCCAGGCCAGCTCGCAAAGCTGCTGCCGCTGCTGCGGGCGGTAGTTCTTGACCTCCATTTTCGCAAACGATAAGGCCAGTTCTTGCAGCAGTTCTTCGTAACTGCCCGCCTGACGCAGACGGCGGAAGTCGAAAATTTCGTTGACCGTTTCGGGCAGGGCCGCGTTCCGGCTGGGGCGCAGAAGGGCCGTTTCGTTTTCGTCCGGGTTCAGCCGCAAAAGCTCCTGTGCCTGCTGGAAGAGCGTGGAAAGCTCGTCCAATGTTCCCACCCGGCTGGCGGCGGAAAGCATGGGGACCGTCTCAAACCGCTTGAACTCTTTCTTGAGTACCTGCACCGCGTTTTCCACGCTGGGGTTTGCGGCGGCATCGGCCAATACCAGAACATCCCGGTCAACACCGGTGGTCATCAGCAGCGTGCCATCAGGCAGTAAATCGCCCAGCATATTGCCCACCACATATCGTTCCAACGAATCAAAGCCGCACTTGAGCCGGAAATCCAGCAGCAGTACCGAACGCTCTGCCCCGCCCAGCTCATCCAGCAGCTGCCGGGTACTGCTGCTGCCCGTGGCCCGGCCCAGCAGAAGGTCACGGAACAGCTGCTCTCGTGCATAGGGCTTCAAAATTCTTGCTTCCGTTTCCAGCTTTTCCGAGTGGGCGTTCTGGGCGCGGGTTTCTTCCAGCTCCGCAATGGCCTTGTTCAGCACCGGAATCATCTTGGATTCATCGCAGGGCTTGAGGATGTAGTGCCGCACCCCCAGCTCCATGGCCTGACTGGTAAACTCGTAGTCCCCATAGCCCGACAGTACCACAAAGGTCATATCCGGATACTGCGCTTTCGCCTGCCGGATCATCTCAATGCCGTTCATCACCGGCATTTTGATGTCCACGATAGCGAGATCCGGCTTGTACTTTGCAATTTTTTCCAGACCCTCGGCACCGTTCCGAGCCGTGCCGACCACCTTCATTTCATAAGAATCCCACGGGATGAACTGCGCCATTCCCTCGCGCTCGATCTCCTCATCGTCCACGATCAACAGCGTATGCAAGCGGATTCCTCCTTCTCCTTTTTCTTCTCTTATAAAATAATATACCTTATTACTATTTTCAAGCCCCGGCCCGAAAATGTCGCTCTGCTTCAAGAAGAATGCCGGATTTGTACAGGCGGGAACCGAAAAGATGTGCTATTCTAAAGCCACAGGAATTCCGCAGCGTGCAGCTCCGAAGTGTACTTCTGCCACAACGGTACATCGGAGATGTGGAAGCCCTCCCAGACTTTTTGCTCTGGTGTTCTCCTTCTTCATTATAAGCATAAAAGCAGCCGTAGTGAATGCCGGCTGTTTTTGTGTTATACTGAGTAAAAATGCAAAGGAGCTTTGTATGGCTGAACATTATGTTTCGCAGAACGGCCTGACCGCCTGCTGTACCGATACCACCATCACTCTGTTCTGGGAGAAACCTGCTGCCGCCCGTGCAGCGGAATCCTATACGGTCCTGCTGAACGATGCCGCCGCAGGCACCACCCATAAGACTCATTTTACACTGGAACACCTGCACCCGGAAACGGAATATGTGCTGTTCGTTCAGTGGCGGGGCGGCGGCATGGGAGAGCTGACCATCCGCACCACGCCCGCCAAGCACCGGCTGGATGTGACGGTTGCACCCTATTCTGCAGTGGGCAACGGCAAGACCATGAACACTGCCGCTTTACAGAAAGCCATTGACGATTGTAAGGAAAACGCGTGCGTTTACTTCCCGGCAGGCATCTACCTGACCGGTGCCCTGCGGCTCCACAGCAATATGGAGCTGTATCTGGAAGAAGGAGCCGTGTTGCAGGGTACTGCAAATCCAGAGGATTATCTGCCCCGCATCCACAGCCGCTTTGAGGGCACGGAAATGGAATGCTACAGCAGCCTGCTGAACCTTGGCATCCTCGACCATACCGCCGGGCCGAACTGCGAAAACGTCATTCTGCGCGGCAAAGGCACCATTGCTTCCGGCGGCAAGCTGCTGGCAAGCCGTATCATTGAATGTGAGCGCGAACGGCTGAAAGAATACCTTGCGCAGAACACCGAACTGGTGTCCACCTGCGAAAATGCGGATACCATTCCGGGGCGTGTCCGTCCGCGCCTTGTCAACATGAGCAACTGCCGGAACATCTGGATGCAGGGACTGACCTTCGCCAACGGAGCCAGCTGGAACCTGCACATGATCTACTCTGACCAGATTGTGACCGACCACTGCACTATCAAGTCCGACGGCGTGTGGAACGGCGACGGCTGGGACCCGGATTCCTCCACCAACTGTTTCATTTTCGCCTGTGAGTTCTGCACCGGAGACGATGCTGTGGCCATCAAATCCGGTAAGAACCCGGAGGGCAACGCCATCAACCGCCCGACCAAACACATCCGGGTATTTGACTGCCACAGCGGGTTCGGCCATGGCATCTGCATCGGCAGTGAGATGAGCGGCGGCGTGGAGGATGTGAAGATTTGGGACTGCAACATGGCAGTGTCCACCTCCGGGCTGGAGATCAAGGCCACGAAAAAGCGCGGCGGCTATGTCCGGGATGTGGAAGTGCGGGATTGTACCCTTTCGCATGTGATGGTACATTCGGTGGGCTACAACGATGACGGCATCGGTTCCGCTGTGCCGCCTCTGCTGGAAAATTTCCGCTATGAGCGGGTCACTCTGCTGGGCCGGTACATCGACCACGACCATGTGTGGCACACCTGCCCGGCCATTGAGCTGAAAGGCTTTGACGAACCGGGGTACGAGGTGAAGAATGTCCGGTTCAAGGATGTGATCCTGGAGGATAACAACGGCCCTGCCCAAAACATCCAGATGCAGCACTGCCAGAACGTCAGCTTTGAAAATGTGACCGTGCGGGCTGGCGTTCAGCCCAAATAATCAAAATACAAATGCCGGTTTTCTTCAAGAAGTCCATCGCTTTTGTGCAACCGCTTTTTGTTTTGCTATGCTACAATAGAGCCCTAAAGAGGTGAAATCAACATGCTGTTTGGTCGGTCCGAATTTATGCCGGAAGGGGCAGGCATCAGCCCGGATACCCCTCGCAAGAAAGGCCTTGCCCGCTTGGTTGAAATTTTGAGTCGTGATCTGGACGGCATTTTTCTGTCCGGTTCTCTGGCACTGCTGGCTTGTGTTCCGGCAGTGGCTTTGGTGGGGCTTGCCCTCTGGATGGGCAGTCTGCCGTTCTGTCTGCTGGCTGCCTGCTGCACCGGCTGGCTGGTTGGCCCGGCATTGACCGGCCTCTACGATACCATTCTCCGCGCCCTCCGGGATGAACCGGGCTTCTGGTGGTACACCTACAAGCGCGTGTGGAAACAGAACTTCAAGAGCAGCATTCTTCCCGGCATGGTCTTCACCGCGCTGTGGGCGCTGATCGGCTATGCGGCCTTTGCCCTGCCGCGGATGACCGACGTATCTGTCCGCTTTGCACTGATCCTGCTGCTGGATGCCGTGCTTCTGCTGACGCTGGGCAGCTACTTCTGGATGCAGAATGCTCTGTTTGATAGTTCAGTCAGTAAAAAACTTTCCAACTGCGTCCGGATGTTTCTTGGTTTTCTGCCGCAGACAGTACTTTCGGCCGTATTCCAGTTGGGTTACTGGATGCTGATGGCGTTCCTCATTCCGCGCTGCGCTTTCGTGTTTCTGCTGACGGGACTGTGGGTCCCCCATCTGCTGGCCATGATGGCGGTATATGCTCCCATTGAAAAAAGCCTGCATCTGGAAAGTCTGATTCGGGAGAAGCAACAGCTTTGAGCGTATGATTTTCTCCTTTATTTGAAACAGCCATTCTCCATTCCACATTCTGCAAAAAGGGCCGTCCTTGTCAGGGGTAGTCCTTTTTGTAACTTGAAAATTTTCCTGCAAGGAATGGATTTTTCCTCGCTTCAGCAAGCAAAACAGGCGGCATACCGCAACGGTACACCGCCTGTTCTGTTTTATTTCCGGACCCGGATGAGCTGTGCATTGAGCCCTTCCAGGAAGCCGTCCGGCAGGGTGACCATCTTGGTCATATCCTCCGGGGTCATCGTCTTCATCATGTTCCACATGCCAACGCCGGGGCGGATGTCAAAGTTGGTCGCAAGCTTGACAGCCTTCGCTGTGATGGCCAGTGCCTCTTCGTTCTGCGCAAGCGTTTCCATGGAATCACGGACGCTGTAATATCCCTCCGGGAACTCCATCGGTGCGGTCAGATCCAGGCTGCCCAGCTGCTTGAACCAGTTGGCCACGCCTTCCTGCCGCTCGTTGAACTCCGGCAGGGTGTAGCAATCCGGCTCCTTCTCTACCTTTTCCAGCGTGATGCTGTCCTTGACGGAGTCTGCCACGGCCACCAGCGTGTTGAAGCCTGCATCCAGCGCCACCGTGAAGCGGAACACACGGTGTGCCGTCTGGGTGCCGACCTCTCTGCCATTGCAGTACAGGGTCACACTGTCCTGATTGGAGTACACCTTCACTTCGGTAGTCTCGCCTGCCCGCTGTGCATGGCGGCGGCCTGCAATGTGCACCATGGGCAGCCGGCTCCAGTAGGCCTGATAGACATAAAAGCTGTCTTTACGGGTCTTGCGGTCAATGGTGACCAGGCCCTTATTGTTGCGCCCGCGCACGCCGCCCTCATTGCGGGCCGCGCAGCCAAAGTCAAACATATTCCAGACATGGCTGGCCCAGATCCAGGGGCGTTCCTCAAACACCTGCGCCATGTGTTCGTGGTACAGCGCCTGGTATTCTTCGGTGTAATCCTTGCACTGCGGTGTGTTGCTGTGCCAGTTGATGATGCCCTCGCAGCCATACTCGGAAACGCCCAGGCAGATATCCGGGTGTTCGGCATGGAAGCGATCCAGCCAGGGGCCATTGTCCTCCATCTTGCCGCCGTACCAGCCGAAATAATGGTTGTAGCTTTCCACATCGGTGATGTGATGCAGGGGGCCGTTGGTGGGTGTGGTGGAAAGATGGGCCATCGTGGTCAGGCGGGTGGGGTCCAGCTCCTTGCAGAGCTTCTGCAGGTCGTGGTGGGCATCCACCAGTTCCTGGCTGATGCCGCCGATCAGGATCTCATTGGAAATGCCCCAGAACAGGATAGACGGGTGGTTGTAGTTCTGCACGATCAGCTCGGTCAGCTCGCGGCGGCAGTGTTCGTGGGCGTCCTTGCCGGACTTGAACACGCTGATGAACGGGATCTCCGCCCAGACGGCAAAACCCAGTTCATCGCAGGCATCATAGAAATCCTGGCTGTGCTGATAGTGCGCCAGACGGATGGTGTTGGCACCCAGCTCCTTGATGATCTGTGCGTCCTGATAATGATCCTCTGCCGTCAGGGCATTGCCCTTGTAGAGCTTGTCCTGATGGCGGGAAACACCGCGCAGCGGGGTAGGCTCCCCATTGATGGAGAACCCGCCGTCCGGGGTGACCGTGTAGCTGCGCACGCCCACATTGGCGTAGATCTCATCACAGGCTTCGTTGTTGCGCTGCAGGCGGGCCACCACGGTATACAGGTTTGGCACGTCCATGCTCCACAGTTCTGCATCCGGGACGTAGATTGTCACAGCGGTATTGCCTGCCGGGCGGACGGCGGAGGCCACCTCACAGCCGTAGGCATCCTCAATGCTGTACTGCACGGTCAGGTGCTCATCCGGGTTCGTGACAAAGCTCTCGATGGCAAAATTTGCCCCTCCATCCACGGTAGGCTTTGGGGTCACCTTGATGCCGGGGCCGCCGTAGTAGTCCAGATCAAAATGCGCATCCGGCACGCTGATCAGGTTCACACCGCGGTACAGGCCGCCGTAGAAGGTAAAGTCTGCAGAGGCCGGGTACATGGACGGGGTGTCCTCATTGCTGACTTCGATGGTCAGCTCGTTCTCGCCATCCCTGCACAGGTCGGTGATATCTGCCCGGAACGTGGAGAAGCCGCCCTCATGGGTGGTGGCAATGGTACCGTTCACCTTTACGGTCGCCGCCAGCGAAGCGGCAAGAACCTCCACGTATATCCGCCCGCCGGGCAGCGGCTGTTCGGGCTTTGTAAAGGTGCGGCTGTAGACACCGGTGGTGCGCAGGTAGCTGCCGTTGCCGTCCATGCCGTCCACGGCATTCCAGGTGTGCGGCAGCGTGACAGCTTCTGCCGGGCGCTCGCCCTTTGGGAAGGTCAGGGTCCAGTTCTCATTCAGGGAAATGATCTTTCGCATGATAAATCTCCTGTCGGTTTGGTGTGTTTCATAATATCTGAACCCATTTTAACACATCCGCTTCCGGAAGGGATAGGCTGTTTTATGGCGAAATCGTATGATTTTTATGAAGTTTTCCGGCTGCCCCGAAAGAACGCGCCCGCGCCCGAAGATCTTCTGCGCCCAGCAGTGCAAAAAATGTCCCCCTGTCTGGCACCGCTGTGGTGCAGGACAGGGGGATGTTTTCGTATATCAGGATGCTGTGGATGCTTCGGCCAGCACAAAGGTCAGCTCTGCTGTGGCAGCACATTTGCCGTCCACATAGGCGGACGCTTTGCCGACACCGACTGGGCCATGCTGCTCCACCAATTCGCAGTGGAGGGTGAGTACATCGCCGGGGGTGACCTGTCTGCGGAAGCGGGCATTTTTGATGCCGCCGAAGAGGGCCAGTTTGCCCTTGTTTTCGGGCAGGGAAAGTGCTGCGACAGCGCCGGTCTGAGCCAGTGCTTCGAGGATGAGCACGCCGGGCATGACCGGCTGGCCAGGAAAGTGGCCGTTGAAAAATTCTTCGTTGCGGGAAACACATTTGCGGCCGATGGCCCACTGGCCCGGCTCGTAGTCGAGGATGCGGTCCACAAGCGCAAACGGATAGCGGTGCGGCAGAATAGCCGCAATTTTCTCGCTGTCCAGCGCGTTCGCGTTCTCCCGCACGGTGCGCGGTTCTGCCATGGTCAGCCCTCCCATCTGCGCAGGGCGATGCAGGCGTTGTGCCCGCCGAAGCCCAGGCTGTTGCTCAGGGCATAGGTCATGGCCTGCGGGCGCCCCGCATTCGGCACATAGTCCAGATCGCACTCCGGGTCGGGCTGCTGATAGTGGATGGTGGGCGGGGCGAACTGATCCCGCAGGGCCAGCGCGGTGAACACGGCTTCCACGCCGCCTGCACCACCCAGCAGGTGCCCGGTCATGCTCTTGGTACTGACGGCCGTCAGATGCTTTGCATGTTCCCCGAAGACTGCATGGATAGCAGCGGTCTCGCAGGAATCGTTCATGTGGGTGCCGGTGCCGTGGGCATTGATGTGGTCCACCTGTTCCGGCGTGATACCCGCATCGGCCAGCGTCAGTTTCATGCAGTCGATGGCCCCTGCGCCGCCGGGGGCCGGGGCGGTGAAGTGGTAGGCGTCACAGTTGGCACCGTAGCCCACAATTTCCGCGTAGATTTTGGCACCGCGTGCCTTGGCGTGTTCCAGCTCTTCCAGCACCAGCACGCCGCTGCCTTCGCCCATGACGAAACCGCCGCGGCGGGCATCAAACGGCAGGCTGGCCGCGTTCGGGTCAGTTGCGGTGGAAAGGGCCTTCATGCTGGTGAAGCCGCCGATGCCCAGGGGGCTGATGCAGCTCTCCGCGCCGCCGCAGACCATGGCGGTCTCGTAGCCGTCGCGGATGCGGTGGAAGGCGTCGCCCACAGCGTTGGTGCCGCCCGCACAGGCCGTGACCGGGCAGGTACAGATGCCCTTTAAGCCAAAGCGGATGGCAATCTGCGCCGCCGCCATGTTGGCGATGGACATGGGCACAAAATAGGGGCTGACCTTTTCCATGCCCTTTTCCTCGCCGCGGGTATGCTGCTCCTCGATGGTGGGCAGTCCGCCGATGCCGCTGGAGAGGATGACGCCGGTGGTCTTGGCATTTGCTTCGGTGTCAAGACCGCTGTCGGTAAGGGCCTCGCCTGCAGCGGCCAGCGCCAGCAGGGTGAAGCGGGCCATCTTGCGGGCTTCTTTTTTGTCCACGACGGTTTCGGGGTCAAAATTCTTCACTTCGCCCGCCAGCTTGCATTTGAACTCTGTGGTATCGAACTGGGTGATGGGGCCGATGCCGCACTTGCCAGCCCGGGCTGCGGCCCAGCTTTCGGCCACGGTATTGCCCAGTGGATTCACCGTGCCAAGGCCGGTGATGACAACTCTGCGCTTTTCCATGAAAACGTTCTCCTTTTACATTGCCATGCCGCCGTCTGCACAGAGCACCTGCCCGGTGAGATAGCTGCTTTGTTCTGCGGCAAAAAATGCTACGGCATTTGCTACGTCCTCCGGCTTGCCCGGCCTGCCCGCCGGGATGCCCTTTGCCAGTTCGGCGCGGGCAGCTTCCGGCAGGGCAGCCGTCATATCCGTTTCGATAAAGCCTGGGGCCACCGCGTTGACGGTCACATTCCGGCTGGCCAGCTCCCGGGCCAGACTTTTCGTCAGGCCGATGAGCCCCGCCTTGCTGGCGGCATAGTTGGTCTGCCCGGCGTTGCCACGCAGTGCCACGACGCTGGAAAGATTCACGATGCGGCCATACCGCTGGCGCACCATGCGGCGGGCGGCTTCCTTGCAGCAGAGGAACGCGCCTTTCAGGTTTGCATTCAGCACGGCATCAAAATCCGCTTCGCTCATGCGCAGGATCAGATTATCCCGCGTGATGCCCGCGTTGTTCACAAGGATGTCCACTCGGCCAAAGGCGGCGGTCGCTTCGTCAAACAGCCGCTTGCAGTCTGCAGCGGTGGAAACATCGGCCTGCACGGCTACGGCATCGGCCCCGGCGGCTCTGCACAGGGCCACGGTCTCGGCAGCAGCTGCTTCGCCGTGGCAGTAGTTCACCACCACATTGCAGCCCTGCTTTGCCAGTGCTATGCACACTGCCCGGCCAATGCCCCGGCTTCCGCCGGTGACAACGGCGGTGCGGATGATTCTTTCTTCGCTCATTGCTCTTCCCTCCATGCGGCCAGCACCGCGTCCAGCTGCGCCGGGGTCTCCACAGCGGCACAGGCCACGCCGGGCAGGGTCTTTTTCACAAAGCCGGAGAGTGCATTGCCCGGCCCGACTTCCAGAATGTGATCCACGCCCAGTTCGCCCAGGCGGCGGAGGGTATCCTCCATGTAAACGCTGCTCTGCACCTGTTTTACAAGAAGCGCCGGAATGCTGTCCGTTTCGGCTTTTTCACGGCCCAGGCAGTTGAACAGCACCGGGATCTGCATCGTGCCGAACGATTCGGTTGCAAACCGCTTTGCCAGCGCCTCCCCGGCGGGAGCCATGAGGCGGGTGTGGAAGGGGCCGCTGACCTTGAGCGGGATGCAGCGGCGGGCACCAGCCTGCTTTGCCAGTTCTGCCGCTTTGTCCACAGCGACCTTCTCACCGCCGATGACGAGCTGGCCCGGACAGTTGTAGTTGCAGATCTGCACACAGCCCAAACCGGAAGCCTGCTCGCAGCACCGGGCAAGGGGTTCCCGGTCAAGGTTCAGCACGGCAGTCATCCCGCACTCGATACCCTTGGCCGCGTCGGCCATGGCCCGGCCCCGGTAAGCGGCCAGCTCGATGGCCTGTTTTGCGGTGAACACCCCGGCAGCTTCCAGTGCGGAATATTCGCCGAGGGAGAGCCCGGCAACGTAAGCGGGCTGTACGCCTTTTTCGGCCAGTACGGCGGTGACACCACACGCAAAAGCTACCATGCAGGGCTGCGTATACTGGGTCTGGTTCAGAACGCCGTCCGGGTCTTCAAAGCAGACGCGGTGCAGGTCAAAATCCAGCGCTGCGCTGTCGAAAGCTGCCCGGAATACGGGAGAACTCTCGTAAAATTCTTTGCCCATGCCGGGATGCTGGGCACCCTGACCGGCATACAAAACGGCAAGTTTCATAAGTTTTGCCTCCATTCGGTCACAAGTTCATCCATCAGTTCGCGGACAGTATACATCCGGCTGAGCCTGCCCACATTGGCCCCGCAGAAGAACAGGCCTTCCTCCACGTTGCCTTTCACGGCCTCGATGAGGGCGTGGGTGATGCAGTAGGGCACTTTGGCGGGGTCGCAACTTTTCAGGCAGCGGGCGCAGGCTTTGGGCGGGAAGCGTCCGCCCTCCGTCAGCGCCTGCACCAGCGGGGTGTTCAGCGCCCGGCCCGGCATTCCCACCGGGCTATGGATAATGCGCACATCTTCGGGTCTGGCGTTCAGCAGAACATCCTTATACCCCTGCGACGCGTCGCACTCATAGGTGGTGATAAAGCGGGTGGCCAGCTGGACCCCGGCAGCACCCAGTTTGGTGAAGTGGGCCATATCGACCCCGGTGTACACGCCGCCGGCTACAAAAACAGGGATGGCGTGCCCGAACTGCCCTTCGTAGGGCTTTACTTCGGCCAGCACGTCCGGCAGGATCTCGTCCAGCGTCTGGCATGTTCCATCCAGCAGATCTGCCTCAGCAAAGCCGAGATGCCCGCCCGCCTTGCAGCCCTCGATGACCACAAAGTCTGCCGTGCGGCCAAACTCCTTGGCCCAGCGGCGTAAAATCAATTTGGCGGCTCGCCCGCTGGAAACGATGGGTGCAATGGCGACTTCCATCGTGTTCACAAGGCCGGGAAGCTCCAACGGCAGGCCCGCACCGGACACCACAGCGTCCACGCCCGCTTCCACGGCGGTGCGGATGGCGGCGGCATAATCCTGCGTGGCGACCATCGCATTGATGGCCACCATGCCCGCGCCCCTGGCAATTCGTTTTGCCTTTTGGATCTCTGCCGCCAGCGCGCGGTGGTTGGCGCGGATTGGGTCGCGGGCAAAATCCGGCTCCCGGTAGCCTGCATCGGCGGTGGAAATGCACCCCATGCCGCCGCAGGCTGCGACCGCACCGGCCAGCCCGCCGAGGGAAACGCCCACGCCCATGCCGCCCTGCAGAATGGGGACGGACAGAGCCTTTCTGCCAAGGGTCAGCATTCTTCGTTCAGCGCATGGATGCGCTGCCTCCCGCCGTCCCACAGGTCATCCAGAATCTCTGCCACCGGGCGGATCTCGTGCAGCATTCCGGCCACCTGGCCGGCCATCAGGCTGCCGGTGACGGTATCGCCCTCAAACACAGCCCGGCGCAGACTGCCCAGCGTGTATTTTTCCAGCTCCATCTTGTCGGCTCCGGCCTTTTCCTGCCGGACATACTCGCGGCTCATGCGGTTTTTCAGCACCCGGACCGGCGAGCCGCCGATGCGTCCCGTGACGATGGTGTCGCTGTCCTTGGCTTTGAGCAGGGCGGCTTTGTAATTTTCGTGGATGGGGCATTCTTCGCTTACGAGCAGGCAGGTGCCCACCTGTACGCCGCAGGCTCCCAGAGCCAGAGCCGCTGCCAGCTGACGGCCATCGGCGATGCCGCCCGCCGCAATAACGGGTACATGCACAGCGTCCGCCACCTGCGGCACCAGTGCCATGGTCGTCATTTCGCCCACATGGCCGCCGCTCTCGGTGCCCTCGGCAATGACGGCATCGATGCCCAGCGGCTCCAGATGTTTTGCCAGCACAGCCGCAGCCACCACGGGGATGACCTTGATGCCCGCGTCTTTCCACATCGGCACATATTTGCCGGGGTTGCCGGCACCGGTGGTGACGACCTGTACGCCCTCTTCCACCACGATTTTGGCGAATTCATCGGCCTGTGGGTGCATGAGCATGATGTTCACACCGAAGGGCTTATCGGTCAGCTCTTTACAGCGGCGGATGTTTTCGCGCAGGGTGTCGGCGTTCATGCCGCCCGCCCCGATGATGCCCAGTGCCCCTGCATTGGAGCAGGCGGCAGCAAACTCGCCGGTGGCAATGTTGGCCATACCGCCCTGAATGATGGGGTATTTTGTCCCTAAAATTTCGTTTAAAAGTTTCATAGAGAACCCTCTCAGTCAATGCCTTGCGGCATTGCCAGCTCCCCCGAAGTGGGAGCTTTTTTGTGCTTTGATAAAGTTTCCCTCTTTGCCAAGGGCTCTCCCCTCGGGAGAGCTGGCGCGTTAGCGCCCGAGAGGGGTATACATAAAAATCGCGCCGCCCCAGGTCAGCCCGCCGCCGAAGCCAATGCAGGCCAATAGCTGGCCGGGCTGCAGCTGCCCGCTCTCGGTCAGCTCGTTCAGGGCGACCGGAATGCTGGCGGCACTGGTGTTGCCGTGGCGCTCCATGTTCTTGTAAAATTTGGCAGGGTCAGCCTGCAGCGCCTTGACGCAGTGGTCAATGATGCGGCTGTTGGCCTGATGGCAGACCACCCACGAGAGATCGTCCAGAGTCAGGTGCGTTTCGTCCAGCACCGTATGGAGGCACCTGGGCAGAGTCTCTACGGCAAAGCGAAAGACCGCCCTGCCGTCCATCGTGATGGGCGCAGAGCCCGTGCGGTTCGGCCCGCCAGCGTGGAGGACATTGCTGCCCCGCGCACCCAGCGTCAGGGCGAAGGGCGTGTCGCTCAACTTGAAAATCGCGGCACCGGCCCCGTCGCCGAAGAGGACGCAGGTGGAGCGGTCGGCGGGGTCCATCAGGCGGGAAAGTGCTTCGCACCCGATGACAAGGGCGTACTGCCCGCCCAGCGTTTCCAGCAGCCCCCGTGCCACAGCCATACCGTACAAAAAACCGGAACAGGCCGCATTGATGTCCAGCGCGGGCCGGTCTTCGGGCAGGCCCAGCGCCGCCTGCACCTGGCAGGCCACACTGGGCGTAGCATCCGGGGCCGAAAGGGTAGCACAAATGCAGCACCCGATGTCCGCCGGAGAAAGGCCGCTGCGTTCCAGTGCCTGCCGGGCTGCAGCGACGGCCAGCGTGGCGGCGGATTCATGTTCCGTGCACCAGTGCCGGGTGCGGATGCCGGTGCGGCTGGTGATCCATGCATCGCTGGTATCCACCATGCGGCTCAGGTCTTCGTTCGTGACCGTCCGGCCGGGCAGTGCCCCGCCGGTGGTGATCAGCTGTAAACCATTCATGCGTTCCTCGTTTCTCCGATCTGGCGGTATTTTTTGTATCGCTGGTCGGCAAGCTGCTTGCCGCTCATCCGGCAGAGCTCTTTCAGGTGCATCCGCAAAGCGGCGTCCAGCCGCTCGAACAGGGCCTCATGCCCGCGCTGGGCACCGCCCAGCGGCTCCGGGATCACTTCCTCCACGATGCCGTCATTGTAGAGGTCCTGCGCTGTCAGCTTCATCATCTCGCAGGCTTCGCCGCTGCGGGAGGCGTCCTTCCACAGAATGCTGGCAAAGCCTTCGGGGCTGAGGACAGAGTAGACCGCATTTTCCAGCATCAGGATGTGGTTTGCCACGCCCAGAGCCAGCGCACCGCCGGAAGAACCTTCGCCGGTGACGACTGCGATGACCGGCACCGTCAGGCCGCTCATCTCACACAGGTTCCGGGCGATGGCTTCGCCCTGACCGCGTTCCTCTGCGTCCCTGCCGGGGTAAGCGCCCGGCGTGTCGATGAAGGTGATGATGGGGCGGCCAAATTTTTCGGCCTGCTTCATCAGGCGCAGAGCCTTGCGGTAGCCTTCCGGCCCCGGCATTCCGAAATTGCAGGCCAGATTTTCTTCCAGCGTGGAACCTTTGCGGTGGCCGATGACGGTCACAGGCATCCCATGGAACCGGGCCACGCCGCCCAGAATGGCGGCATCCTCTTTGCACTGACGGTCGCCCCGCTGTTCAAAGAAATCCGTAAACAGGGCGGAAACCGTTTCGTCGATGTGCGGGCGCTCCGGGTGACGGGCCAGAAAGACCCGGTCCTCTGCGGTCAGCGGGCCGCAGGTGCGCAGGATCTCATCCTCTTCCACAGCCAGCTCTGCCAGCTCAGACGCATGGGCCGTGATGGCCTCCATGTCATTACCTCTGCCCTTCAGCGCGGCGATCTGCGCATCCAGCGGAGCCAGCTGCTCTAAAATATCTTTGATCATTCGTGCTTTCCTCCGGCATGAAGCTGCAAAACCTGAATCAGCGTATCCCGCAGCTGGCTGCGGGGCACCACCTGATCCACAAAGCCGTGCTCCATCTGGAACTCACTGCGCTGGAACCCGGCGGGCAGCTTTTCCCCGATGGTCTGTTCAATGACACGCGGCCCGGCAAAGCCGATGAGCGCGCCTGGCTCGGCCAGCATGATGTCACCCAGGCTTGCAAAACTGGCAGTCACACCGCCGGTGGTGGGGTGGGTCAGCACACTGACATACAGCCCGCCTTTGGCCGAAAAGCGCTGGATGGCAGCGCTGGTCTTGGCCATCTGCATCAGGCTGAAAATGCCCTCCTGCATCCGGGCACCACCGCTGGCGGAAAAGATGACCAGTGGCAGACGCCTGGCTGCAGCGTACTCAATGGCGCGGGTGATTTTGTCGCCAACTGCCGTGCTCATGCTGCCCATGAAAAAGCGGCTGTCCAGCACAGCGGCCACGCAGGCCACTCCGCCAATGCGGCCGGTGGCCGTGACAGCAGCCTCGTGCAGGCCGGTCTTGTTCTGGGCGGCGGTGAGCTTTTCACTGTAACCCGGAAAATTCAGCACGTCCTGCGGGGCCATGTCAGCATCCAGCTCCCGGAAGCTGCCGTGGTCCAGCACCAGACTGAGCCGGTAGTAGCCGCCAATGGGCATGTGATAGCCGCAATTGGGGCAGACGTAAAGGCTCTTGGTCCAGAGAGTGCGGGCAGCGCGGCGGCCGCACTGCTTGCACTCCACAAACTGGGGCTCGTGCCAGACGGCCCCGGCATCCCGCTTGGCCTTGAGCTGGAAGGTGCGCTCCCGCATCCGGCCGGGAAACAGGTCTCGGATATCGTTCATGGTTCTCTGCCTCAGATGTGTGCGGTGATGTAGTTGTAAATATCGCCCACGGTCTTGAGGTTTGCCAGTTCCTCGTCCGGGATGGACACGCCGCAGGCATCTTCCAGCGCCATGTTCAGCTCCACTGCGTCCAGGCTGTCGGCTTCGAGGTCTTCGGTCAGGCTAGCCTCCATGGTCACCTTGTCCTCCTCGCAGTTCAGGGTATCGACAACGATCTTCTTCATTTCTTCAAACGTCATGGTAGTGTTCTCCTTTTTTGTTGATAAATTTTATTATCTAAAAATTTTGAGTTTTCTTGCGAACACGACCATTATAGCCGAAATGTCGGATAAGTCAAGAAAAATAGTTAAAATATTTTAGTTTTTACAATTCTGACACAGATTGCTTCCGTCTGCACCGCAGGCGGCGTATACGCCCTCCTTTTCGGAGAAAACAAAAAGCGTGAGACCTTTGAGGACGAACAAGTCCTCAGGATCTCACGCTTTGGAATCCGTTTTTTGTATTTGATGCGGAAACTGTTATGGCCCGGAATGCCGCAGAATTGCAGGCAAAAACGGTCATTTTACTCCACAGCTGCAATCAGATGCTTGTCGGCTGCTTCCAGAGGTTCATGGAATGCAGCGGCAAGTTCTTCCCGCAGAACACGCTTCACCATCTGGTAAAAGTGTCCATCCATGGTGTTGACCCTGCGGCCATGACTGCGCTGGGCGACCTGCTTCCGATACAGCTCCTTAAACAGCTTCAGGTATTCATAAAAATCATTCGTGTGAATGATTGCCTGATAATACTCCGCCAGCACGGTCTGGTTGTTGGAAGAGGGAACCGAAAGCGCTTCTGCCTTTATCTTCTCAAAATCTGCCGTGATCTGTCCTACTGAACGGACCGGGCGCAGAACGTCCTCTTTTTCCGTCGGAATGTAACTGTGGTCATGCAAATCCGAAAAATAGGGGCGAAGGGTGTAGTAATCCTTCGCCGGTTCTCCACAAAAACTCTGCGGGCCAACATTTTCGATCTCATGCACACCGAGATTCCCATAAACCACGAGCGTTCCTGCTTGATACTTTGCCATATTGCTCCCCTTTCATCCGAATGGAACAGACTAAACAGACTTTCCAGCGCATTTTCGTTCCTTCTTATTGTACCATAAAATGTCCAATGACTTCAAAGGCCGTTTTTCACAAAGTTTGCATCGTGCAACATGCGCAGAATAACGAGGGGATTTCTTGTGCAAAATTATGTTTGAATTTTCTCCCATGTACAAGCTCAGAGCACTGTGACAACCAGGGCTGTCATGCAGGATAAAGTTCTAGCAATAAAACCGGCAGTTCTCCATTTCCAAAGAACTGCCGGTCGTATTTTTTATTTTCCCCAGACGGTCTCAGCGATCTCCTTGACCAGTTTGAGCTTATTCCACTGCTCCAGCTCGGTCAGCTTATTGCCGATCTCGCAGGAAGCAAAACCGCACTGCGGGCTGAGGCAGAGACGATCCAGCGGGATATACTTTTCTGCCCCGTGGATGCGGGCAATGACAGCATCCTTGTCTTCCAGGCGAGGAGACTTGGTCGTGATCAGGCCCAGAACGACCTTTTTGCCGTCGGCTACGTACTTCAGCGGCTCAAAGCTGCCGGAACGCGCATCATCAAATTCCAGATAGAACGCATCCACATTCTCCTGTGCCAGCAGGAACGGTGCAATGGTGAAGTAATCGCCTTCGCTGGCCCAGGTGGAGTGGTAGTTGCCGCGGCAGACATGGGTGGTGATGGTCAGGCCCTCGGGGCGATTTTCCAGCGCCAGATTGTTCAGGCGCAGATACTCAGCGGCCACATCCTCCACTTTGGTGTTCGTCTCCTTCAGGAAGTTCTGATAATTCGGGTCACCGATCATGCCCCAGGTGCAGTCATCAAACTGAATACTGCGGCAGCCGACTGCGTACAGATCCTGGATGACGGTGCGGTAAGCGGCGGCAATATCCTGCAAAAGCTGCTCGTGGTCAGGATAAACAGCGTCCGTGTCCTTGCCGTTGTTTTCACGGTACAGCTCTGCCAGCAGCTGGGCCGGGGCGGGCATGGTCTGGCGGGCAATGCAGTTCTCATCCTCAAACTGCTTGACGAACCTGTAGTGCTCGACAAAGGGATGGTTCTCGCCGCTGATCTTACCGCTGACCTTCACGGAGCCGTGGGTGGTCTCTTCCCCATGGAAGAAATAGCCGTGATCCAGCTCCACTTCATCGATGCCGTTAAAGCCCCACATGAAGTCCAGATGCCAGTAGCTGCGGCGGAACTCGCCATCGGTGATGGCGTGGTAACCGGCGCGCTTCTGCTTCTCGATCAGGCGGGTGATCTCTTCATTTTCCACTGCGGTCAGGGCGGCGCGGTCGATCTCGCCGGCCTTGAACTGAGCACGTGCTTCTTTCAGGTGCTGGGGGCGCAGGAAGCTGCCCACAAAATCATAACGAAACGGAGACTGCAATGCTGCCATATCTAAAACCCTCTCTATACGTTGTTTTTCGGTATCCGCGGTTTCGATGGCAACAGTATACCGCAGGAGCAGGTTTGTGTAAAATATGGAATGCAGGTGGTTTGAAATAGTTTTAGACTATACCTGCTCCGTATACTTTTTCAAAATCTCAATATACAGCTTTCCGAACCGGCCGGGCTGCACCTGCTTATGCGTCAGATACCCGATCTCCATGGAATCCTCCACCTGCAGCGGTACGGCACGGATGTTGGGGCCGTTGAGCGCTTCGCTGATGACACCGCTGCAGATGGTGTAACCATCCAGACCGATGAGCAGATTGAACAGTGTGGCCCGGTCACGCACCAGAATATCCTTTTTGCTGTCCAGCGTGCTGAGGATCTCTTCTGAAAAGTAGAAGGCGTTGTGCTCGCCCTGCTCGTAGGAAAGGCGCGGGTAAGGTTTCAAGTCGTCCAGTGTCAGCACATTTTTCTGCGCCAGGGGGCTGGCTGCACTGACGAACACATGCGGCCTGGCCGTGAACAGCGGCGTGAAGGTCAGGTCATGTTCCCGGATGACCTTGCGCAGAACCGTCTCGTTGTCGTGGTTCAGGTAGAGCACACCCACCTCACTGCGCAGCCTGGCCACATCCTCAATGATCTCGTAGGTCTGCGTTTCCCGGATGCGAAAATCGTATTCCTCGCCGCCATAGGTTTTCAGCAGCTCCACAAAGGCTTCCACTGCAAAGGAATAGTGCTGGGCCGACACACAGAACTGGTGCTTGACCGGCGCTGAGCCAAGATATTTTTCTTCCATGAGCTCCATCTGCGCCAGCACCTGCCGGGCATAGCCCAGAAATTCCTCGCCTTCCGGTGTCAGCGCCACGCCCCGGTTGGTGCGGTGGAAGATGGTCAGCCCAAGCTCCTGTTCCAGCTCCCGGATGGCGTTGGTCAGGCTGGGCTGGGAGATGAAAAAACGCTGCGCCGCCCGGCTGATGGTACCAGTGTCGGCCACGGCGGTGACATAACGGAGTTGTTGGAGGGTCATAGCGGGTTCCTTTCCATGGCTTTTTTATCATCCTATCGCAAACAGAACAAAAATACAAGAAAAATCAACAGCATCTTGCGGGATGACGCGGTTTGTGCTATCCTAAAAAGACAAAGCACCATCGGGTGCCCGGGGCCTGTCAGGCCGGCCGGGAGAATAGGGAAGCAGGTGCAACACCTGCGCGGGACCGCCGCCGTAATGGCTGAGTTCCGGTTTCATTTTGTGTCACTGTGCTGTGCATGGGAAGACGGGAAGCCGGAATGAGGACGCCAGAGCCGGAAGACCTGCCTGTTTGGTTCATACTGCTGTGCGCCGGGCCTTCAACACCGGTGCAGGAGCGGGACCCGTGCTGCGGACGGACGAAACGTTTGCACGGCAAAACAAAAGCATCCGGCCTTTTGCGGGATGCTTTAGGGATGCACTGCGTTTTTTGTGCTTTGTTTTGACGACGGGTCTTTCTGCTGGCTGTTCCGGCCGGTGGAAAGGCCCGTATTTTTTGCGGTGCCGGAGATTGAACCGTTGAAGAATGAAAAGGAGTATTTTTCCCATGAGAAAACGCAACCTCGCCCTGACCTCGGCCATCGTAGCCGTGGCGATGGCTCTTTCCATGAGCCTGACTGCCTGCTCTTCGGCCTCCACCGCCTCCTCTGCTGCTTCCAGCGAGGTTCCGGCTTCCTCCGCTTCTGCTGCAGCTGACGCAGAGAGCACCAGCGACCACTATCCCGTCACCATCACCAACTACAACTACGCCGGTGAGGAAGTGACCTACACTTACGACAAGGCCCCGGAGAAGGTCATCGCCGTGTACCAGGGCTCCATTGAGACCATGATCGCACTGGGTCTGGAGGACCACGTTGTGGCTTCCTACGGCCTGGACAATGAGGTCAAGGACGAGTGGAAAGACGGCTTTGAGAAGATGAACTACCACGACGACGTGTTTGCTCCCGATAAGGAGACCGTCACCCTGCTGGACCCCGATATGATCCTGTCCTGGGGTTCCATCTTCAGCGATAAGAAGCTGGGCGACGTCGCCGATTGGAATGCCAAGGGCGTTGCCACCTATATGAACACCAACACCCGCCCCGGCGGCTATGCCCGTACCCTGGAAAATGAGTACACCGACATCCTGAACCTGGGCAAGATCTTTGATGTGGAAGACAGGGCCAACGAGCTGGTCAACGAAATGAAGCAGGCTGTGGCCGACACGGTTGCTGCTGCACAGGGTCAGGACCCGGTGACGGTGGCCGTTGTGGAGCCGCTGGGCGACTCCATCACCAACTACGGCTCCAAGACCCTGGCCGGTGACATGGTCACGCAGCTGGGCGGTGTGCTGGCCAACCCCGATGGCAATGAGATGAGCAAGGAAGACCTGCTGGCCTGCGACCCGGACGTTATCTTTGTGGTCTATATGGCTTATTCCGGTGATGATCCGGAGACCGTGAAGGCAAACCAGCTGGCAGTGATCGAGAGCGACCCCGCTCTGGCAAGTCTGTCCGCCGTCAAGAACGGCCGTGTGGAGCTGATCATGCTGGGCGATATGTACGCTGCCGGCCCCCGTACCATCGATGGCATCAAGACCATCGCCAATGGTATGTATCCCGACCTGAACAAGTAAAATGAACGAGAAAACTTCTTCCCGTGGGCTGTTCAAGGGAAAACCCGCCTATATAGTGGCGATCATCCTGCTGCTCATCGCGCTTCCCGTGTCCATTCTGGTGGCAGTCACCTTCGGCACGATGAAACTCCCGGTGAGCAGCGTTTACACCGTCATCCGGTACGAACTGGGGAACATTCTGTTCCGGCAGGCCATCCCGGCGGACTGGGCCCCCGGCACCCCGCTGCATGACGTGGTCTGGCTCATCCGCCTGCCCCGTCTGATCCTGGCGGCAGCCGTCGGTGCAAGCCTCGCGGTCAGCGGCGTCATCATGCAGGCCATCGTCAAAAACCCGCTGGCAGACCCCTATGTGCTGGGCATTTCGTCCGGTGCATCTCTGGGTGCAACGCTGGCGGTGCTGTTCGGCTTTGGCGTGTCCTTTGGCGTCAAGTATGTCGGCGTCATGGCCTTTCTCGGCGCGCTTATCATCTCCTTCGCGGTCATTGCGCTGGCCAATGTGGGCGGACGGGCAACGGCTGTCAAGCTGCTGCTCTCCGGTTCGGCTTTGTCTGCAGTCTGCGGAGCATTTTCCAGTTTCGCCATCTACATCCGTGACGATGACCACGCACCCAGCCAGATCGTCCGCTGGACGATGGGCGGCCTTGGCGCGGCCAATTGGCAGGACAACGGTGTGCTGGCTGTCGTGACCCTGCTGGGCGTGGGCTTTTTCCTGACGCAGAGCCGTACCCTGAACCTCATGCTTTTGGGTGACGATAGTGCCATTACCCTTGGCACCGACCTGCACCGCTGGCGCATCGCCTATCTTGTGGTCACTTCGCTGATGATCGGTTTCTCGGTCTACAATGCCGGCACCATCGGCTTTGTGGGCCTGGTGGTGCCCCATGTGGTGCGTCTGCTCTTTGGCACAGACCACCGCAAGATGGTGCCCATCTCGGCGCTGGGCGGCGCAGTTTTCCTCATCTGGGCGGACGTAGCCTGTCGTACCATCATCCCGGGCAATGAGATGCCCATCGGCATTCTGACCAGTCTGCTGGGCGCGCCGGTGTTCATCTATCTGATGGCACGCCGCCGGTACGGCTTTGGAGGTGGCGACGCATGAAAATTGAAACAAGCGCACTGAAAGCCGTCCTCGGCGGGAACGAGATCCTGAAGGGGATCGATTTCACCGCAGAAGGGCAGAAGGTCATCGGCGTCATCGGGCCGAACGGCAGCGGCAAATCCACCCTGCTCAAGTGCATCTACCGTGTGCTCAAGCCCACCGGCGGAGTTGTTTATCTGGATGGCACGCCCATCCAGAAGATCCCGGTGCGGCAGACAGCCCAGCAGATCGCTGTTGTGGCGCAGCACAACTACTATAACTTCGAGTTCACGGTGCAGGACGTCGTCCTGATGGGGCGCTCCCCGCACAAGCGAGCCATGGAGCGCGACAACGCGGACGATTACCGCATCGTAGCCGAAAGCCTTGCCACCGTCGGGATGCAGAAAATGGCCGGGCGCATTTTTTCCACCCTCTCCGGCGGCGAGCAGCAGCGGGTCATTCTGGCCCGTGCGCTGGCGCAGCAGACGCCCTGCCTGATTCTGGATGAGCCCACGAACCATCTGGACATCCAGCACCAGCTGCAGATGATGGAACTGGTGCGCGGGCTGAACCGCACCGTCATCACCGCTGTGCATGACCTGAACATTGCTGCCATGTATTGCGATGAATTGTACTCTGTGCTGGACGGCAATATTGTGGGCCACGGCACACCGAAAACACTGCTGACACCGGAGTTTATCCGGCAGGTCTACCATGTGGAAGCCCGCGTGCTGACCGACGAGGACGGCGTTCTGCGCATTCTCTATCGCCCTGCCGTCTGTATCCGCAGAAAGGAATCAGAATGAAGAAGATTGCTTGGAAGCGCAGGGAATTGCCGTCATAGAAGGAACCCATTAAAAGGAGCTGTTGCAAAATACAGCACTCAATTTTCGAACGATATAACGAGATAATTTTGACTGCGTTTTTCTAAAATTAAAGCAAGTGCAACACTTCTTCTCGAAAACCAAAAATTTTTGATGGAGATGTGATGCACTTGCTTTTTGTATTGCTCGATTTTACGATTGTTTTTTGCTTTGCTAAGAATGGCTATGTTGCATCATTTTGCAACAGCCCCAAGTGCAGTAAAACAATCCAACATATCAATTTGCTGCTCCTGATACAGAGGATTGCTGAGTAGTTCCGGTGCATCTCCGATGAATACCTTTGCCGCCTCTGTATCATCTTTCAGCAGCCACAAAAACCATGCTGTTACATAACCATCTGCAAAATATAGCATCTGACCATGGTCTGCATCATTCCTTATTCAGACAATAGTAGATGTCGCCGGTGTCGGACGGGCATCCTTTTACCGCAATTTTGAAAGCAAAGAAAATGTGCTGAAGCAGGAATCTGTTCGCTTGACTGATGGATGGAAAGCGCAGTTTGACCAGGAACATCCCAGCCTCCTGCCAGAGCAAACGAATTTATGGCTCATCAGCCTGCTGGATTTCTATAAAGAACACTCGGAGTTTTACCTTGCTCTCTATCAAGCGGACTTATCTGATATCGTGTTGGATACGCTTCTTGGCTACTTCAATCTTTCGCCGGAAGTGCCCAATGCACTGGCTTACCTGAACTCTTCCATCGGTTATATGCTCTATGGCTGGGTCCACGAATGGATGCGCCGGGGAATGCAGGAATCCGGCACGGAGCTTGCCCGGATGTTTGAGCAGGCGCAGAGAAAACAGGTATAAAGAAACAGGGTACATCCCCATAAAGGAAATGCACCCTGTTTTGTTATGGCACCTTTACAGTTGTAACTATCGTCACACAGTTTTTCTGATAAGGTTTTGGACACACAGCGGTCGGGAAAGAGCCGGAGCTTGTCGGGGCGAGGCCCCTCCATCTTGCTTGCGCAAGACCGCTCTGCCGCTTAAAAGCCCCACTGGGGCTTTCATTGCTGCGCAACCGCGGCATTCTGCTTTCCGAAGAAAACAAAAAATCCGAACCCTTCTCCTATCAAGAAAAGGTTCAGATTTTCTTTGTTAAGTGCGGATAAGAGGACTTGAACCTCCACCGAGTTGCCCCGATTAGAACCTGAATCTAACGCGTCTGCCAATTCCGCCATATCCGCATATTCTGTTGTGTTCTTAAGCTGTGTTGCTCGGAACAGTAGTTATTATACCAGATATGCGAAAATTGTCAAGCGATTTTTTCAATTTTCTTTGCATTTTGTATTAAACATCATACTTTCGTCAAAAAGCGGTGCCGCCCCACACCAGCCACAGATACACATAGCCGGTCAGCACAGCAGAGAGTGTAAACGGCACACCAATGCGCAGGAAGTCTGCCGTACGCACGGTCTCGCCGTTTTTGCGCAGGATGCCAATGGCCGCAATGTTTGCGCTGGCTCCGATGGGGGTCAGGTTGCCGCCCAGCGTGGCCCCCGTCAGCAGGCCGAAGTAAAACAGGTATGGCTCCACGCCCGCACCGCCGTTCATCCGGGCGGCAATTCCCTGCACCACCGGCAGCATGGTCGCCACATACGGGATATTATCCACAAAAGCACTCAGCACCACGCTCACTGCCACCAGCAGCGTATACAGCACAAAAGGACTGTCCCCTGCGACGGTATAGAACAGCTCCGCCACGGCATCTATGACGCCCGCACAGCGGATGCCTTCCAGCACGATGAACAGGCTGAACAACAACAGCAGAGTATCGCAGTCCAGTGCCTTGGCCGCCTGCGTCAGAGGCCGGAACGATCGGCTGCACACACAGGCGCGCACTACACCGAACAGGCACAGCCCGCTGCACACAAGGCCGCTGCGCAGGTCGTACAGGATGCGCAGCACCCCGCCGGAAGGCTGCGGCAGAAAGGACGCTGCAATGAGCAACCCAACCGTCAGCACCATAAGGGCCGTGGGCACCGCGTCCTCAACCTGAGTCGTCACGGCAGCATCCACGGGCTGGTCTTCCCTGCGGAAAAGCCACAGCAGCACCAGCAAAGACACCAATGCCCCCAGCTCCACGCCCCAGAAGATGCCGGGGCGGCCAGCCACCCAGAAAAATTCAAAGAAATTCAGCTTTGCAAAACTGCCCAGCAGGATACTGGTGGTATCGCCCACCAGGGTAGCTGCACCCTGCAAATTGGAAGACACCGCGATGGCAATGAGCACCGGCACCGGTGAGATCTTCAATTTACGGGCAATGGCAAGACCGATGGGGGCCACCATCAGCACGGTGGCCACATTATCCACAAAAGCACTCACGATGCCGGCAAACAATGCCAGCAGGCACACAGCCCATTTCACGCTGGGGGCTTTTGCAATAAGCAGCTCCGCCAGGCGGGCCGGCATCCGGCTCTCAATGAACAGCGCCACGGTGCCCATGGTGCCCGCCATCATCAACAACACATTATAATCCACAGCCGCCAGAGCCTGCTGCAGGGTGAAATCAAACGCTCCCAGCCGCCCCAGCATCAGAAACAACAGCGCACTGCACAGCGCCACCCACGGGCGGTACTCCTGCAGGGCCAGCATCAACACATAGGTAACTGCAAACAGGCCCAGTGCCAATGTCATTCTGCTGCCTCCCCGGTCAAATTTCCGTGCAAATGGGTGTCCGGATCTTCGTCGATCATGCGGTAGCCCACGCCCAGCTCATTGAGGATGTACGGATTGCTGCCCGGGCGGCTGCCCAGCTTTTTGCGGATGTTGGCCATATTCACCTGCAGCTTTTTGGTGCTGCCGCAGTCCGTATCACCCCAGATTGCCCGCACGATGGCAGCATAGGTCATCACGCGGCCGGCGTGCTGGGACAGGAAGCTGACGATGTTGTACTCGGTCTGGGTCAGGCGGATCTCCTGCCCATCCACAAAAACCTTGCGGCGGTCATACTGGATGGCCAGCCCCTGTGCATGAAAGGCTCCGCCGGGGGCCGCCCCGCCAGATTGGGTATAGCGGTTCACCCGCAGGGCGGCACGCACGCGGGCCAGCAATTCTCCGGTGCCGAAGGGCTTGGTAATGTAATCGTTGGCCCCCAGGTCCAGCGCCTCAATTTTATCCTGCTCATTCGCCCGGGCAGACAACACGATGATGGGCGTCATGTATTTCTGCCGCACAGTGCGGATCAGCTCCAGGCCATCCCGGTCCGGCAGGCCCAGGTCCAGAATGACCAGGTCCGGGTTGTGGGAAGCAAACATCGTCATGCCCATAGCACAGGTGTTGGCCACCAGCGCCTGATAGTCGTTGGTCTCCAGCAGGGTCTGGATGAAGCTGCAGATATTGGCTTCGTCCTCCACCACCAGAACTTTGAATCGGTTATTGCTCATCTTCCGCGTCCTCCGTTTCAATATCTTCCGTTTCCAGCCAGAAACGGATGGTCGTGCCCTCGCCGGGGTGGCTCTCCGCCTTGATCTCCCCGCCGTGGGCCTTGACAATGGCTGCGCACACGCTCAGGCCAATGCCCATGCCGTGCTTGCCGTCCGCCGGGCGGGCGGGGTCTGTACTGCTGGTGCTGCCTCCGGTGCCTGAGAACAGGGTGCGCAGCCGCTCCTTCGGGATGCCGCAGCCATCGTCGATCACCTCAAAAATGGCCCACTTGCCCAGCGTGAACACCCGCAGCCGGAGAGTCTTCATTCCTTCGGCGTGCAGTACGGCGTTTTCCAGCAGATTCATGATGACCTGCTGAATGAGCATGGGATCCATGGGGATGACGATGAAATCCTCCGGCAGGTCCAGCTGCACCGGCACGTCCGGGTAGTGCTTCCGGAAGCGCACCAGCACCGTGTCGATCAGCTCTTCCAGCACCGTAGGCGTCTTCTGCACGGCGACCCGCTCACTGTCGATGCGGGTGACTGAGAGCAGGTTTTCCACCATGCGGTTGAGCCACTGTGCATCCGCGCAGGCTTCGCCAAGAAGTTTTAATTTTTGTTCTTTTTCCAAGGAGTCATAATTTTCAATAACCGTGGAGCAGGCCCCATAGATGGATGTGAGCGGTGTGCGCAGATCATGGGACACCGCACGCAACAGGTTCGCCCGCATTTTTTCGGTCTCGCTTTCCACCCGCAGCTGCTCCTGCCGTTTGATGCGGGTGGTCAGGGTGCTGGTCATAATGGACACTGCCAGCATCACCACGCCGGAAAACAGGTTCTCCGGCAGGGTGAAGTTGAAGGCAAAGTATGGCGAGATAAAAGCAAAGTTGACGGCCAGCACACTGATAAGCGCAGCCGCCACGCCCCATGCATAACCGTCTGTATAAATTGACGTGATAAATACCATCAATGTAAAGATCATGGCGGCAATGCCGTCAATGCGGCCCGCGATCTGCTGCATCACGATCACCGTCGCCCAGGCCATGAGCATCGCGCTCAGCATGACCAGTGCATCGTGCAGCCAACGTTTTCGTTTCACTGCTGCATTCCTCCTTTACTGTATTCCACTCCATCTTAGAAGTATACCATACTGCAGCTAAAGATACAGCAAAAGCTTGCCCTCTGCCCCCGGGCAGGCTATACTGAAATCAGACAAGAAAGGAGGCCGCTCTCATGCTGACCGTTTTTTCCAGTGACATCGATGTCTATCCCGGCAGCCAGGAAGAGCGCCTGCCGGGCTTTTCCGCACAGTTCCCGCACATTACGAGCCGCGCTTTGCTGCCGGACGATCCGGCCCGCAGCTGCATCTGGCATTGGCACAAAAGCCTGGAACTGTTTCAGGTGGAGAGCGGTGCACTGCGTTACCATACGCCCGGCGGACAGCGTCTATTCCGTGCCGGGTCCGGCGGCATGGTGAACAGCAACGTACTGCACCGCACGCAGGCGCTGGAACCAGGCACGGTCATGCGCATCCATCTGTTTGAGCCGGAACTCCTGTCCGGCATTCCGGGCGGCCTGCTGGAACAGAAATACATCCTGCCGCTGGTGCAGCAGCCCGGGCTGGAACTGATCTGCTTTTCTCCTGGGGATTCAGCCCAGCGGGAGACACTGGCGCTTCTGCAGCAGAGCTTTGCGCTGGACGAGGACGCCTTTGGCTATGAGCTGCGCCTGCAAAGCCTGCTGGCCGAGATCTGGCTGCACATTCTGAATCAGCTGCCGCCGCTGCAGCCCGCTCTGCCCTGCCGGGCCGCTGCTTCCAGCGAAAAGGTCAAGCAGATGATGCTCTATCTCAACACGCACCTTGCGGAAAAGCTCTCGGTAGCGGATATTGCCGCCGCGGGCTACTGCAGTGAACGGGAGTGTTACCGCACCTTTCAGGAGTGCCTGCATACAACACCTGCTGAATATTTGCAGAACCTCCGCCTGCAGAATGCCTGCCGCCTGCTTATCCGCACGGGCCTGCCCGTGACCGATATCGCACAGCAGTGCGGCCTTGGCAGCAGCAGCTACTTTGGGGCACAGTTCCGCCGGGCATTCGGCTGCACGCCTACAGCCTACCGGGAAAAATGGCAGGATGTTGATACTGCCCGGCACAAATCCGATAGCACCGGCAGTCTCTCCTGCGGTACAATCAATCCGTAGCAGAGAGATTCTCATACTTCATCATAAAGCAGAGCAGGGCCCATTGGAATATCCGATGAGCCATGCTCTGCTTTTCCCGGTTTGACAATCCCCACAGGCAGGGGTACAATAAAATTATCTGATTACATAAGGAGTATGCCTCATGCTGTATTTTGAAAACGACTACTGCGAAGGTGCGCACCCCGCCATCCTGCAGAAACTGACCGAGACCAACTTTGAAAAGGTGCCCGGCTACGGCACCGACCCTTACTGCGCCAGCGCCCGCGAGAAGATCCGTGCGGCCTGTGCCTGCCCGGAAGCGGATGTTTCCTTTATTTCCGGCGGCACCCAGACCAATGCCATCATCATTGCCTCCATGCTGCAGCGCTGGCAGGGCGTAGTAGCTGCGGCCACCGGCCATGTGGCCGCTCACGAAGCCGGTGCCATTGAGTACACCGGCCATAAGGTGCTGACCCTCCCGCAGGAAAACGGCAAGCTGAACGCCGCCGACCTGAAGGACCTGCTGGCCACCTTCTACGCCGACGCCAACCATGACCATATGGTCTTCCCCGGCATGGTGTACATCTCCCACCCCACCGAGTACGGCACCCTGTACACCA
>ERZ808240.972-NODE-972-length-36413-cov-5.476401_pt1 | contig 36413 bp, 23 predicted proteins | sample MGYA00521084_ERZ808240 | MGnify/ENA primary metagenome ERZ808240 (study PRJEB31516, sample SAMN03275571) | gut metagenome | biome: mammalia-associated habitat; material: feces | host: Papio cynocephalus | place: Kenya | collected 2012-08-06 ... | reverse complement strand
GCAACCCCTAAATCAGCGAGGTTAAAATTCGAGCAACCCCTAAATCGCAGTTTTTGTTGCCATCCGTAAAAGCCCCACAAAGCCTTGTGCGGTCGGCGTTGCCGTCCGCTGTGAATCGAGTTGCGGGTCGCTTGCGACCCCAACTCTTTCTCCTGCTTATTTTCGGACGAGCGTAAAACTGCCGTTAAACCACCGATTTCCCGTGTTTGCGGTCAAATTCGGCGAGCTTTTTCAAAGCTGCCTGACGCCGTGTTTCTTCGTGCAGCCGTATCAGCTGTTGCTCGTAATACTGCTCTAACGCTTCTCTGATCGGGCGGATCGTATAGCGCAAATTGCCGTTGCGTTTTTCTCCTTTTTGGGTGATGACGGAGGTCGGCTCGGCAGTAATTAAGCGTTTTTCAATCAGGCGGTCCACATATTTCTTGACGGTGTTTTTGCTCATGCCGACAGCGTTGCCGGTCGTTTTGTAGCTTGGATGGCACTGAAAGGTTTTTCGGTTTTCGCAGCGGAGCAGATATGCATAAACAGCAATCTCACCGCTGCTTAGCCCCAAACAAAATATTTCATTCGGCACGGGGAAATAATCCTTTAGTGCGTCCCGTTTTGGATAACGGATGTATTTCATTTACCGCCTCCCGAATGTTCGTCCACCCACCTGCGGAACTTTTCTTTTTCCACGAGCTTGCGGTTGCCTACCTTGAATGTCGGAAAATCTTTTTCCTGCATCAGTTCATACGCTGAGGAGATAGCGATGCCGAGTGCTTTTGAAATTGTTTCGGCGTTTAAGTACAGCGGCAGGTCTTCATAACTTTTGTAGATCGGTGTTTTCATATTTAACCCTCCAAACAGTTTTCGGCGGATCAAAACAAAAAGACCCGCACTTCAAATCACGATGCGTCATTGCATCGGCGATTATGTAAGTGCGAGTCCAAAACTCAAAATTGGATTTTTACTTATTCAGCTGTCCTTAACTGTCTGCAGTATAGCACACCACAAACTTTTTGTCAAATCTTGCGCTTTTGCAGCGCTCATTCGGTTCTTTGGCAGGAAAGTTATTTCTTTGTTTTCTGCGGTACAGATTTTAACCGCACGGTTGTTTTGCTGCGAACCGCATTTCCATCTTTTTGTTTCCTAAAACTCAAAAAAGACTTGCAATCTCGTTCGTTCCAAGGTAGAATACGATGCGTTTTATGGAACGACCTACTACAATGCCGAAAGCAATTGGCAGATCAAGTGCTGCACATCGGATAACATTTGATTGCCGCAAAGGAAATGCTGTCCGGCAAGTTTACGATAGCGGACGATACGCGCACGATTGCGATGATTCCGAAGCCACCGTCGCCATACACGGGTGTACCAGCCTATCAGTAACGAAGTTACTGCACCAAAACGGTGTATGCTTATCTATTGCAAGGGTATCCGATCATGATCGAGGGCGATACCTGTTAGGTGCCTTAACACGACTGATACGTTCTTGCCGTCGGTTCATTTATACTTTTTAAGATAAGTGCGCGGTCTGGTTTTCGTTTCCCCAAGCCATTACTCAGAGGTATAGTTCGGCATCAATAAATACCGGCGAATGATCCGACAGCGCCATGTAATAGTCGGGTGTGTAGCGCTCAAATCGACGCACTGAAAGCGACCCGCCATCTGTGAGCAGAATATGATCAATGGCATCCTCAAAACCACCGGGTTCCATAGTAATACGAAACCCATCGGCTGTACAGGAATGATAGCCACGCGAGGAGTCGGCAAAATCCACTGCCACATCATGTGCATGTCTGTATCCGCAGTCGAAGGCAGACCGCAGACAGGGCGCACGATAATTGTTGTTCAGATCACCGACCAATACGGCAGGGCAGTTTCCATATGCCTTGCGCATCCGGTCAATATCGTCCATTGCAAGCCCCAGCTGATATATGCGCGCCTCATCGGAGCCTTTTTGATACAACGGATGTGATGGATCATTTTCTTTCCACCACAGATGAGTACTGGCAAAAAGGAAAACCGCGCCGCTCCGTTTGCACCGAAACACGCCAAGCGTGCGGGACTTGGAGTTCTGGTTATTAAATGTCCCCTCAAGCCCGGGGCAATGATCCGGATACAACGCAAAAAACGAATCCACCAGCTCAAACCGATCCGGGCGATATAAAATTGGTGTGTCATGCCCCCACAGCAGCGCATATTGCAGGCCGCGCGTTTCGAGTGCGGCCATCAGTTCCTCCGCCATGCGTCCCGAAACTTCCTGAAGCCCCACTATATCCGGATGCGTTTCATCGTATACACGAGCAAACCCCCTTTCCCGCACCGCCGCAGAACAGTCCAGCCCCTTTTCTTTCCACGCTGGTGTATTATCATTGCAATACCACTGATTATGACTCATCAGACGAATATGCTCCATATATATTCCACCTTTTCGTATCAGTTCCCGGTTCCTGATTTTCGGTCGATCCGCTGACAGTGATCTGCGGTCGATTCATACAGCAGTCCGGAAAGCGCCCCGTTCTACACTCCACGCACATCACGTCAACACACGCCCGCGCCGCCTTCCGGGATGTCTGTAAACCCGTTCCCATTCAGCGTTCCTCTGCGGCCGGTACCCGCAAAATGCCGCCCCGGATACCGCTTTCGCCGTTTTCCCAAGCCTGTATCAGAATCCGGATGTCGTCCCGTTGCCCATTGCCTTCGAGCGGGCATTCCACCCGGTCACCGGCGCAGTTTTCCACCCTGCAGCACAATTTTCCATTTATATAGATGTCTACAAGTCTGCCCCGTACCTGTTGCAGCACAAGTCGGGCAGCTGTTTTCTCCCGCATGGTCACCCGATACAGCCGCCAGCCGGAGGTGAAATCGTGCTGGAAATGCTCAAACGAAAATCCTACCGGCGTCAACGTGTTCATATCGTTATCCGCAATCTCCATACAAGGCTCCGGGCGTTCCCCGGTCACACAGGACTGGAACACACTGTGGATATAATAATCCCGCGTAGCGGCGATACTCTTTCGGGAGGTTGACGTCCGAATTTTCGGCTCCACGACACAGCTTACCAACCCCGGAGAGGTGACGGAAATCCGAACGGCTCTCCCTTGCGGCAGTACCCTGAAGATCGCCTGTGCCCGTCCAGCAAACAGCCGCACCTGTGCGGCGGTATCCAGGCTGTGGCTGTTGGGATCGCCGTTGCCGGTACCCAACAGGCAGCCATCTCCTTCCACCGCAAACCGCAACTCGTTGTCGGCCGTTTCCACACAGTTGCCCAGGCGATCGACCACCCGACAATTCACCACGATGCAGTCCTGCCCGTCGTTATCGGCGGTGGGATAGACCGATTCCGCCAGGATTTTCGTCGGCGTGTCAGCGGTTCGTTGGGTGTCGCTGACCACGCAGACACCCGCCCGATACCCTTGGGCGGTCAGCTCACCGGGAACGAACGGCACCGTCCATTCCGGCAATGCGCAGCAATCCGCCGTCTGTATACCCAATGACACACCGTTGAGAAACAGCTCGACCTTATCGCAGTTTGTCGCTGCTACCACACGCACCGTCTCACCCGGCTCCCAGTTCCAATGGGGAATCAGCTTCAATATAGGCTCGGTACAAAAGCACGCCTGATAGTAATAAAACGCCGCCTTTTTGAACCCACAGGTATCCAGTATACCAAACTGCGTGGACACCGACGGCCACTCAAAAGGCGTCGGTTCCCCCCGATAATCGAAGCCCGTCCAGGCGAAAATACCCGCATAATACTCGTGACTGCGGGCAAAGCGCCAGCATTCGGTCATCGTGTTGCCCCAGGAGACGCACTCAACATCATAGGCCGAGCATTCATTGCGGCGGCTTTTCTCCGGACGATAGCAACCACGGGTGTATAAAGCACTGCAAGTCTCCGAGCCGATAAGCGGTTTGTCTGCCAACCGCTCATGGGTTGCCTCAATCACATTTCCTGCATCGAACAGCCCATAGTTGATGCCCAGAATATCCATCTCCGGTCCGGCACCCTCGTATGGCTCGACGGAATTGATCCCGCCCGTGATAAGCCGTGTATCATCCAGGCGGCGTACCGCATTTTTCATATGGGTGAATATCCGCCGCCCCTCGTCGGTGGTTTGCAACGGCTCCTCGTTAAAAAGGGAATAGAATACCACGGACGGGTGGTTTCGATCCCGGCGCACCATAGCCCGCAGCAGCGCCAGATTCTCCTCTGTGGATTCAAACACACGGTTTTCATCCATCACCAGAATTCCCAGCCGGTCACACCACTCCAGAACCGCCGGGGATGCCGGATTGTGCGCACTGCGATAGGCATTGCATCCCATTTCTTTCAGCAGCTCCAATCGGTAGCGCCAAACCCGATCCGGAATCGCCACCCCTACGGCGGCATGATCCTGATGATTGCAGGTGCCTTGGATCTTCAGCGGACGGCCGTTGAGCAGGAACCCCCGCTCCGCATCCGCAGCAATGGTGCGGAATCCAAACACCGCCGTTTGCCGTTCCAGGACCTTCCCCTCCCGGCCAAGCGTCACCACCGTCTCATAGAGATGGGGAGCATCCACATCCCATCGCCGGGGATCGCACACCGTTATACGCCGGGTCACCGTCTCCGCGTCAGCATAGCCCACCCGGACAGGCTGCGGTGCAACCGCTCCAATCGGCTCCCCGTCAAAGAAGATTGCACACCCAACCGTCGCGGTCTCATCCCGCTCAAGGCTGTTTTCCAGCGTGATTTCCACATCCACCCACCAATCGTTGGCGGTATCCGGCTGCAGCGTCGGTTTTACAAACACCCCATCGTGGGCAATGTGCAAAGGCGGTTTTATCTCCAACCACACATTGCGATAGATTCCCGCCCCTTCATACCACCAACCCTGCTTGGCGCAGCCATTGATATGTACCGCCAGTACATTGGGGCGGTCGCCAAAATACGCCCGATCGGTGATATCAAAGCGAATTTCTGCGTAACCGTTAAAGGAACGCGCCAGAAGCGACCCATTGAGATAAAATTCCGCAAAGACGGCAACACCCTCAAAGGACAAAAACAACCGCTGCTCCCGCCAGGCCTCGTCCAACAGAAACGTCTTGCGATACCAGGCGTTGTCCGGTTTGCGATAACCGCTGGACAACAGGTAGTCTTTTCCAATCTCGCTTTCTGTGAAATAATCGTGAGGCAATGTGACCTCCCGCCACTGATAATCGTCATACCCCGGGGCGGCGGCTCCCTGCGCCGCTCCGGCTTTAGCGGCGGCATATACCGCCGAATGGGTCGTTCCCACCGCGCTGTGCACCTCGCCCCGGTGAAAGCGCCACCCACAATTCATACTATACCGTTCGCTCAAGAGTATCTCCTTATCATTTATACCCGGTTTTCTCCGCTGCGCCTTGTCCCCCACGGCTAAGGCGGCAGCGGAGCGCAGATGCCCTGCTATCTTTCTTCCGTTCGCCCATCACTCGCGCATCAAGAGAACCGGCTCCATATCAAGTACCATTCCTTCTGCCGGCGCAGACGGTTGCAGGACGATCGACGTCCCTTGCGCCGAGACGCTGCATCCAATCCATTCGCCTGTTTCCACATTGCTGAATGCGTAGGAGCCGTTATCCATCGCTTTCAAGCGCCAAAACTGGTGCGCGCTATCCCGGTCGTACTCCTGTACCAACAGGCCGGATGCGGCCGCCAGTGACTTTCCCGCCGACAGGCGAACAATACGATATACATCCCTGCCCAGATGGTACAACCACATATAATCGGTGGTATCCCGCGCCGAGGAAACCAGCTGAATCGGCGCACCGTCCCGGTAGGTTTCTCCCGGCACAGACAAAAGCATATCCGTCCCGCTGACTCTCATGTGATAGCAGCCATCCATCAGCGTACCCCCACTTACCACGGTAGGACCGTCTTTGCTCAACCATGAGCATACACGGTTATACCAAAAATCTGAGGACAGTCTGCCGTATATGTCCCGCATCTGCAACACATTGCCTTTCTTCGCACCGGCGGTGTCGATCCTGCCCCACAGATTGCGCTCGCAGACATCATCAATCGCCCCTACGATCAGATAATCCGGAGACACCTTCGAGGCTACCAGAAAGTTGTAATCCAAAAATGCCAGCGAGGTACACCAGGCTTCATTCTGCGGTGTCCAAAACAGCGAGCCGCTGACGTACATGGAATCTGCCGAAGGCACCGTCCCTATGGCCGGATCCAGCTGCCATCCCCATTTGTCGGCGTTCGCTTCTCCGCCGGAAGACCACAGATTGGTGAATCGGCTCAGATACGTCAGCGTACCTTTATTCAGACTGTTCCACTGTTCCCTTGTCACATAGGAGACAATGGCCGGTTTCCCATCTTTCTTGAAATAGACGTCCCCACAGCCGGAGGATTCCGAAGCCAAGCTGTCCCACACGATCTTTGCGCGCTCGTCTATCCCACTGTCGTCGGCATTACCGACGGCAACGCAGAATTCCAGTCCATACGCGGGACAAAGGGAAGCGATCAGCCGGCATCGCGAAACTACAAAATCGTGTAACCCATTGGTACAGTCAAACACGAGAATTGAAATTCCGGCATCCCGGATCTCCTGCAACTCATGCTCGATAAATGCCTGTTTACTCCAATCCATGCCCGTCCATTTTTTGCCGTAATGGAACCGAGCACCGTCCGAATTATCCGCCTTAAACCAGCTTTCGCTGGAGGCATACCACACATCCACCCAGGTCGCTTTTTTCACGGCTCCGGAAAATTTCATGCCGGTTGCAGTCAGCCCCGTCGGAGCAGCCGCAAACGCTGTTGCCAAAGAGCTGCCCTTGTCATCGGCGGTCCGATCACGGGGGGGCAATACACCGTCACAGTTTACAGGACCCATCATCTCGTTCACATCTCCCTCATTCTTTACGAACAGTAGTCATTTTCTAACGCCCGAACCTCATGCATCCAGTACTTTCACCCCTGCACGGCAGGAACGTGTGCCCCAAGCCGCGTAGCGCAATGCCGCCGCTTATCGCATCAAAACAAGCTGCCCGCTGCTGTTTTCATCCGGCACATACTGTTCCTGCCAATTGCGATTGCCATAATCAAAATCTTCCGGCTCCACAATGTCCGTGATTTTTACATGGAGGGGACCAAACAGGTTTTCCCGTCCAAAAATCAGTTCCAGCACCGGGGAGCTATCCGCCGGATACCGGGACAGATCAAACGCTTTTCGGCCCCAGGCTTTCACGATGGTTTCTCCGCCCATGTGCAATACCGCGCAGGTGCAATGGTCGTCTTCAACCACAAGTCGGCGGTACCCCTGCGGCAAGTGATACAGGACCGAGCCGGTATAAAAGTCCAATCCCTGCCCCATCAGTCTGCCGGGCTTCAGGCATTCCGGCAAGACGCCAACCGTGTAATTATCATAACGGGGCCCTTGGGCATCATCCTGCATCCATACGCCGAAGTCTCCGATGAGATACAGATTTTCCAGCTCCACATCCGCCCGATAAACACCAGTAACACGGACGGTGTTTTCCCCCTCTACCAACAGATCCGTCACATCATACCGACGGATAAAATCGTCGATGAACGGCGTATTTTCCGTCGGCAGCGGCTTCCCATTCACCGTAACATGGAAACCAGGCTGAGGCTCCAGTCCCAGCGCGCATCGCCCAGGAAGCACGGATACGTGGAAGGTAAAATTCAACGTCAACGTATCCCGCGGGGATACATCCACGATACCACGATGGTAGAGCTTCCACGGCTGTCCGGACTGATAAAATCCCTTGGTTGGCAGTCCGTAGTGCTGCAGGATCTGCTGCTCCGCCTGGCTGACCGTCATCGACTGGGAACCCGCTCCGTCCCCCAAGGCGTAGGTGCAGGTGTCCAGCGGCAGCGTATTGTCCTCGGACAGGGAATACCGCAGTGCTTCGATGATGGTTCTTTTCTCCGAGCACTCCGGCAGCGGGTACGGATGGCTGACCGGAAATTCCTGTTGACTGAACAGCAGCAGGTAGCTTTCTCCCGGTTCAATCTTCAGCTGCAGATGGGCTGTTTTTTCTTCGTATTCCACAGGCAGCCTTTCAAACGTGCCGTCCGCCGCATTCATGCGATAGGCATACGGCATCGGCGCCTCCAGTTCCGCGGCAACTGTACATTCACCGGTAAACCCGAACACATTCGGAGCAATAAACAGGAGTGTTCCCCATGCGTTTTCACGTCTCATGCACCACAGACGGTACTCCTCCCTCTCTCCGCTGCGAACGGAGACCCGACGGGGAAGCGTCGAAAGCAGTTCCTCTGCCGTGCGCACAAAGGTCACATTTTTACGATGACGCAAAACCTCTGACGGACGCGCCGACGGCACGCCGTCCATGTGCCGGGGGAGGTCCCCCACCACCGTCACCGGAAAATGGGAATTTTCCAACAGATCCACCGTAGTTGAACGGATCGAATCGCTGGGCAACAGCACCATTTCCGTATAGTTCATCTCTCCTACTGCAAGGCCCTTATCGGTGACACGCCCCAGCTCCGCAAGCAGCAGCTCCTCTCCGTAATCAAACAAAAAATGTGCGTCCGTCAAGGCACGGTTGATTTTCTCCCACCGATCGCTGCAATCGGCGATCCGCGCGTCATTCGTTCCCGTATCTTTGAGATGAAGCCCTGCATAATACCCCATCAGGCATTCCTGCGGTTCCACCACCAGAATGTGATTTGCCGACTTTCCCTCGCTCAGAAGGTAGGAAAGACGACCAAAATAATCCTCCACCGTCGGATAGTATTTCCACCACGGCGAGTGATGGCCGATGCTGGCCGGGTAATCCCGCTTTCCTGTCCCGGACAGAGTATAATGCGTCAGGTGCTGGCAGCGGAAATTGACCCCCAGGCAATACTGCCAGTCGCCATGGAATTTATGTTTCTCCAGCGGCCAATCCCAGCCGGTTGCCCCGTACAATTCGCAAATCATGCGTTTCTTTCCGGTCTGATTGCACAGAGAGGAGACCATCTTTACCGCCGCCACCTTGTGCACAGCATCGGTCAGAATATCCACCCCGGGCATAGCAAAATGACGCAGTTGCTGCATCGGCATCCCGCAATACAGCACCGAACCGAAACCCGACAAAAACAGATGCCCGGTCAACCCCAGCGAATGACGGTCGCACCAATCCCCCACCTGCTGAAAATACGCCCGCTCCAGAAGATCGTTCAGAGTGCGGAAATACTGGAAACTGACCGTCGAGAACGGCTCGCCTTTTCTGCGATAAAACAGCTCCGGCAGGCGATCAAGCAGAGAATAGCCCCACATCCGTTCAAACCGCTCCGCTTCCTGTGCCGTCCAATAGGCGGCGGCGATCACCTCCGGCCGATACTCCGATTTGCCGATGAGCCACTGATATTCCAGCCAATCCAGCTGCACCTCATCCGTGAAAATATAGGGAACCGCGCGCCCAAACTCCTCTGAAAAGCGCTGAGCATACGGCTCATAGCAAAGCTCGATAAACCGCCGCACGGCGTCGGGATCGGCACTGTCGGCCACCGCATCGTTGCCCCACCATGCCCGTGGACGCTTACATACCACATCGAAGGCATATACGCCCTGATCCGTGCGACAATACTCTGCCAGGTATCCGTCCTGCCAGGTAATGTCAAACCGTGCCAGGCGCTGCTCACCTTCGCTCAGAGGACATACCGGCCGCAGCACCAGCGTTTTCCCACGAAACTCGGGGTGGTCATGGGTCACATATCCGGCTCCTGCTCCGGAGGCATAGGTATCCTCGTCATACAGACAGGCATTCATGCCTGTTTCCCGCGCCTTTTCAATGCACGCTTCGACGCACCGCATCCATTCCTCGCCCATAAAATCCGTCTTCAGGCCCGGTCGGGAGTGCATAAAAAAACCGCCCATGCCGCCGGCTCGCAGCTTTTCGATGTGTTCACGGAGTACCTCCGGTTTCATTTCACCGTTCCATGACCAAAAGGGAGCGCTACGGTATTCAGCCGACGGCGCTATCCACTGTGCTATCTCCATACGATTCCTCCGTTGTCAGCAGAGCAGCCCCATTGATACCGCTTTCCCAAGGGCGGTACAGCGAACCGCTTTGCGTGTGATTCACATAATATTCCGACCAGGCCCCCGCACCGTCCCGCATGGAAAGCACGGCCCGTCGCAGAGGGATAACAGCTTTAGGGTGACAGCGCACCGCCAGTGTCAACAGGATGCCGGCTTCATAACCGCAAACCTTTTCTGCGCCGTACCGATAGCCGTTTTTCTTCAGCCGACCGATGAGACGGTCAACCTCTGCATCCGATATATCCCCATCAATCAGCTCCGACCCGATATACCGCATCATCAGCACCGAGGACGGCAGAAAACAGCGCCGCTCCCAGCTTGGGTTGTCCCGCGGCGGTGCATGAAAGCAGTCGAAACATACATACCGCCCGGACCGATCCAATACACCGATACCGAGCCCGTGACCGCACAACCGAACGCCCCAGCGAAACGAGGGCTGCTCGCCCGCTCCGTAATATCCGGGATTATTGCAGCAAAGCCGGCCGTCCACCACAAAATTCTCGCGGAAATGCGCCTCGATCTGCCGCATATCCTCCCGAATCATTTCCGCCTCCCCGGAGGAAACCATATGCAGGTACTCGGCACAGGCCTTATGGTACAGCGCCGTAGCCTCCATCGAACCATGATTGATCATCTCCCGTGGAAGCAGACCTCCCGCAATATACGTTTCATCCCCGTTGAAGGGCAGCATGCCGTTATGCAGCAGAGCGTGTTGTTGCTGCCAGCACCATTCCAGCAGGTCGGCCATCTCATCCAGAATGCCCATATCTCCGGTGACCTTCGCATACTCAAACACCATCAGCATCATATAGCCGGTGATCTCAGAGCCGTCATTTTCATGGGTATGCGCCGCATAATAGCCGCCCATTCCGTTGGCGGTATGTACCGCTCCATCCCGCCGAAACACCCCATTATAAAACAGCAGCAGGCGGCGGGATTCTTCATATGCGCCCAGGCTCAGCAGGCCCCGATTGGCTCCATAACTGTCGCGAATATAGGCCATACGATAAGCATACCCGGTCAGCAGCCCCCCATCCCGGGACAGGGAACTTTTGAGCAACACATATAGATCCTCGGCCGCCTGCTCAACTGCTGCAGAATGTGGGCTCCGCCGCTTTTCGCACCGTGAAAAATCGTTCCGCCAGACCGCTGCAGCCCGAGTCGCATATTCCTGCACCGGATGCTGCTTCAGAGCGGCGGCAATCGCCGCCAGCTCCTCAAAGGAGTTGCCGAAGAAGAAAGCCAGCGTTCCCTGTGCCACCGAAAAATCCAGGTTTTTTTCATCTACGCGGAACACCTCGGCTTTCTCCGGAAATACACATCCGAAATACACCACCCGATCATTGACAAAGCCGCGCGGCTTGTCTCGATCCAATGAATACACATACAGCATCTCGCCGTTTGGAATCTCGCCATAGTAGAAATTGTGCACCGGACCAACCTCGTCCGGAACCCGATAAAATCGCTCCACCTTATCCGCCGCAAGACGGAAGATCACCGGATGTGTCAGCGAAAACGACCGAATCAGTAGCGGATCGTCGGCAGCGGCAAAATCGCACACCGAGCCGATCGCCGACCCGTTTTTGTATACGGTCTGATCCCATAGACCGGTTTTAGAGCGGCGGGAATGCTCGACAGCATACAGCTCCGGCTGCTGTATCTGTAAGCAGGCGGCATTGGGAGCGCTGTATACCGGGCCGAACATATGCGCCATATGCAGCCCCTCGACGGAGGCCGCCGCCATACCGTTGCCGATCACAAAGACCTCCCGATTCTCAGACATGGGTCTGCGGGTCATCCTCACTCACCCCTTGCAAAATAATCGTTGAGCATTTGCTTTCCCGGAACTCCGAGGGATTCATATTGGTGTATTTTTTGAATACCTTACTGAAATAATTGGCATTTTTGAAGCCGGATTGCCGGGCAATCTCATCAATGGAATAGTTCCGGTTGAACAGCATGGACATGGCGTTTTGTAAACGCACCTTGGTCAGATATTGCAGCGGTGTATCCCCCACCACCTCCTTAAAGCGCTTATTCAGATAGTAGGGAGAAATATACCCCGCCGCAGCAATATCATGATTCATAATCGGACGGCTGAAGTTATTATCAATAAATTCAACGCAGAGCTGTACCGACTCCGCATTGACCGATGCCGTACCGTTTTGCAGCAAAAACCGATGCAACACAGTTACAAACTCATATGCCATCATCGAATTATCCAAAAAGCTGTTGAAGGGATGCACCTGCAAAATCGGCTCGCCACCCACATCAATGCGCTCAACCGATTGCTCCACCAAATTGAAGATGCGGTTGAAAGTCTCCATCACCTCATTATCCTCACTGCCCAAGCGATAGTAATGCCCGAAATTGCTGACAATCGGATTCCAAAAGGGCATCATGGAAAAGGTGAAATTGATGAATTTGAATTCCCAATAATCGGCATCCGGAGCAATACGGTACGCATACGGACCGGGACGTTCCACCATAAAAATATCCCCTGCATTCTGTGCGAAAGTTTTATTGTTGATGGTAATTTCTCCGCTGCCGGCACAGGTGTACTGAAAAATGCAGACGGACTCATTGCTCTTGCGGCAGTCCCATTCGTAAGAGTTCGGGTCATCGGCAAACCGTTTTTCATAGCCGATGGTGTTAATCAGCGGATAGCGGGGATACTTGCGCTGCTCAATGGTGGTGATGCAATAATCCTTGATGATCATGCTGATCCCCCTTTTCGTCAGAAAACGATCTGTAACGACTGCACAAACGAGGTATCCTTTTGTATATTGCTGTTGATGTTATCCATCAGATGCCCGGCCGGGCGCCCGGTAAGAGCATCGACATACCACTCCTTTTCCCGGCGGAAATCCACCGCCTCGACCGGCGGAGCTTCCCGGACAGGCAGACCCACGATCAGATCGCCATGCCAGTAGATCTTTTTCTCTTGCGACACCAATTTTCCGACAGGTGGCTCACAGCGTAAGGAAATACCAAAGGTCAGCGCAACCCGATGCTTTCCCACAGGCAGAATAAGGGAATAGAAACCGCCCCTTGCCGCTTCCGCCTTATGAGCACAGCCGTCTGTAACCACATTCGGATGCTCCGCATAGGGCGGTATATACAAATCCAGCCGCACCGGCTTATCGGAAACCTCCAGCGTCAAATGCACCTCTCCCTCCTGCGGGAACCGGGTGGTTTCCTTAAATCGAACCTGCCCGTTATCGTACCGCAGATCAAAATACTGCGTCAAGCACAACGCATCCTCCCGCTCCAGGACTGCGTTTTCAATCACACTGGCAAGGCCCTCTCCGCCGCGCATGGTACAGCACCAATAGGCTTCGCACAGGGGATCGGAATCTGTGTCGGCCGTCAGCACGGTTTTATCCGGACCGACGCACAGATCACAGCCAAACCCGCCATTGAACCGTTGCGCGAAACACAGGGCGTTATAGTAGATGCGGTGGGCCTTTTGCAGATATTCCGTTTGAGCTGTCGTCTTGAATAGATCCATCGCCAAAATGTAGGAATCTATGATGGCGCACGGCTCAGTCCAGGTGGGGCGGCAGAACCAATTATAGTTGGCGTAGTTTTCTGTCATGCCGTAATCCGCATAGGTCCGGAACAACTCCTCGACAAAGCGAAGATACCGGATCTCTCCGCTGCTCTTATAGTATCGCATGATTCCACGGCAAGCCGTCAGAGACGCGTGGGTCTGCATTTGGATACCGGTAAAATTAATCTGCATAAACACATCCGTCATCCGCTCAATGAGGGTGGCAATCTGCGGATCCCCCAGCAAAGCGTAGGCATCCGTCAGTCCATCAATGCTGATGAACGCACAGCCCGTATCGGAGGAAATACGCCATCCGTCAATCACGCTGCCGGTGAGCGTACCGGACTTTTCGCCGGTGTACACCCGATCTTCTTTGCTCTGCGGATATTGAGCAATGTAGCCCGCAGCCGGCAAATACAGCTGATATACAATATCCTGCACCATTTCCAAGGCGCGGCTATCGCCATACTGAGAATAATACTGGATCAACGCCCGCAGCAGCCAGCTATGTCCGGCAAACTGCTGCTCATCGAACACGCCCGGTACCTCTACACATCCTAAGTACCCCCGTGCATTTCTCAAAGAATACGCCGTTTCAAAAAGTGCTTCCAAATAGCCGCTGTCCCGTCCCGTCACTCTTTGCAAGGATGTATCTGCCAGCATGGCGCGTCCGATCCAGTCCCCCGGCCAGCAGTAGCCCGTCTCCATTTCCCGCACAAAGTCCGGCTGGTAATACTGCGAATCCATTCGGGAGAAATTCAAATTCGCCCGCCGATTTAAATCACCCAGCGGGTGATTTTTCCTTATTGCAAAATCGCTCACTTTCGGTTCCTCCCTCTTTATCCGACAATTCCGGAGCGTTCAACGCTCTCGACAAAAAACTTCTGTGCTGCCAAAAACAACAACAACACCGGCCCCAATATCAATAAAACGCCCGCGCTTTTCACGATCGGCACATACAACCCTACCTCCACCGAATTGGCCGAAAGACCCAACAGCTCCATCACCGGTTCGGTAAAACGCTCCAGATTCATGTATTGCATACTCAGCACTTTCTTGGTGGTCAGAAACAGCTGGGAATAGACTATGTCATTGTATTGCCACACGACCGAGAACAGAATGTTGGTCACGATGATGGTGATCGCATTGGGAAGCATCACAGTACAGAAAGTACGAAACGATCCGGCACCGTCCACCATGGCCGCCTCCTCGATCTCCCGGGGCATCCCGGCAAAAAATTGGCGGAACAGATAGATAAAAATGCCGCTCTTGATGCCCATACCCGTTGCCGACAAAATCATAAACGGCCAAAACGTGTTGATCAGGTTCAACCTTTCGCCGCCCAAAGCCTCAAACAGCCCCAGCACATCAAATTCCCGAAAACGCATATATAATGGAATCATGATCAGCTGCGGCGGTACCACCACGGTAAACATCAACACAGCGAATAACACCGGCTTGAGCTTAAATTCGTGCCGCGCAAAGCCGTAGCCGGCCAACAAGGTAGAAAACACCGAGAAAGCCGTTGCCGCCACCGTCAGGAGCACCGTGTTTGCAAGCGCGCTCTTATAATCCAACAGCATGGCCGCCACCCGGAAGTTATCCAGTGTGAAATGCTTTGGGATCAGAATTACCTCATTATCCGTCATATCCTGCACCGACATAAAGCCGCGGGAGAGGAGCTGTATGACCGGATACAGAATCACGAAGCAGAAACCGGTCAAAAATACCAATCGCATCAGCAGGTAGATCGCCCGCCTCCCATATTTCACCGTTTTGTTTTGTAACCGGACAAGTTCCATCATGCAACACCTCCATAGGTTCTTCGGGAAACCACATACACCGCGAGCCCCAGGAAGATGCCGATAATCAGGAAATAGATCCATGACAGCGCAGAAGCATATCCGATATTGAAATTTCGCAAGCCCTGAGTATAAATGTAATCCAATGTCTTGTTCAGATAGGAGGTAAAAGAATCCACAATTATATATACCAGATTCACACGCAACACCGGCATGGTCAGCGGCAGAGTGATTTTCCAAAAGCTCACCCACGCGCCAGCTCCTTCCACCTCCGCCGCCTCATACATGGAATCGGGAACCGAATACAGCCCCGCCAGAAAAATAAAGATCGGAATACCGGATTTCAGCATGATCTCCGACAGCTTCTGTATTGCCTCGCTGATGAACTTGAAGAACTGCGTCCCGAGGCCGAAATCCGCAAAATAGCGGCTCAGATCAAAAGAGTCCATAGCACTGAAAAAGCTGCCGCCGTCCGCCACCACCGCACCGTTCTGTGCAGCCGTCAATGCACTTGTATCGCTTTGCATACGCAAAAACACGTCGGAGGACAGAATCACCGTCAGGAAAAAGATGGCTTTGATGATAAAGTTTCCGCGGAATTTCTTACGCAGCAACAACGCCACAAAGAAACTGAACACCAGCACCGTGGGGGTGGTGACCAGCATGGATACTACCGATTGCACCAAAAGCTGCGGAAACTCCGCATCCCCACGAAAAGCATACAGGTAATTGGCAAATCCCACGGAATGAAAGGTAAAGGTGGATTTTTCCACCGATTGAAAGCTGTATACCGTTGTCTGCACGATGGCATACACAAAGAAGGAGATCACTCCCACCAGCCACGGAGCGAGGTATATGTAGCCCTGTAACGCCCGTTTGCGTTCTCTGGTAAAAACCGTTCGCCTCATACCGCCGCCTCCTTTACCGAAAATGACCGTGCCGGAACCGTGCACCCCTCTATAACAATATCCGATTCCGTGCGATTCACATACACCGTCACCGCATCGCCAAACACTGTCCGGGACACGCCTTCGCTCACCATATCATACGCGGTAATCGGCATCGCCGCCACCCGGGAGAGCGTTTCACCCGCCCAAGCCGCCGCTTCTTTGATTTTATCCTGCCATTGTGTCAGACTATGGCTATACAGCGTCTCTTGCTGCGTATCCCGCACCACATCGGCATCGGCCGCAAAGACCTTATAGTACAGTGCAGCTCCCGTAGCAACGCTTTCCAGCAAAGCAGACGTGTAATCATCGGCTTCATTCAGAGGCGCTGCAGAATATCCCACCAGACCATGAAAGACCATTTGAAAAAACGGAACCGCTTCGTCCAACGCAGCATTTGCCGTGGAGCCTTTCAGATCCACCACCGTCTGCGTATACGCCAGCGCCGATTCCGCCGGATTGGACAGCACCACCGGCGTTCCGTGCGCTGCCTTCTCCAGCAGGCTCATGGAAAGGTCCTTTGCATCCTGCCGAAATACCAATGTATCTCCATGATCGGAATAAAACGTTCCGGAAAAATCCGTAAGAGACACACCGCTGAAAGAATATTTCTGCGAAAAATCCGTCAGGCGCTCCAGATAAGTCTCATAGAGTCGCGGTGCAGCGATATACCGATACCCATTTTCCTTTCCGGTCACGATATGGTACTGAAACTGCTTCGCCAGCGTCTCATCCATCGTGCGCGCCGTATCTCCATACCGGCTGAATCCGCCGGCTCCCTTCGGGACCGTCGTCAATGCCGTCTCCAGAAAAACCGACACGCCAGCTCGGCCGGCCAGAGCGGCCCGTTCCTTTTCCGAGCCTAAACCGTGGTTCAGCTTTAGCATTGTGATGCTTTCCCCGTCCAGGCCCCCTTTCAGAGCGCCGGCATAGATGAGATCAATTTGGGAAATGCCGCCCGCCACCAGTGCGTCCACACAGTCGATCACCTGCCGATAGCTGCTTAGAACCTGATTGCCGTGATATCGGATCCCCATGACGCTTTTTTCCCGTTGGATGGTACCGATCACTTTTAATTGCAGAGGGGATACGGCCTCTCGTACCGTTAGATTGTATTTCTGCGTTACATAATCCCGGTAGAAGCTCGCCACATCCCGAATCTGCACGGTATCCTCTGCCAGGAAACAGTACATTTGCGAAACCGTGCCGTCATACATGGCCTCCTGAACGATTTTCACATCGGATTGAAAGCTGCCGTCCCCTAAAACCACGCCGGCCATGCGACGAAGCTGAAACACCGACCAGGCCCGATTCTGTCGGGAGATTTCATTAGCTTTTTGTATGCATATTCTGGCAAGCGCGTCCCCCTGCTCCAATACACACACGATGGCGTGGTCGCCATCAAGCAAAGCATACATCGGCATCGTAGCCGTATTCCGAGCGTGTACGGCATCCTGCTTATAGATCGTATCATCTGTGCCGTACAATTCTGTCGTGTAGGAACCGATGTCGCCTTCTCCGGTCGAACAATTCATTACCGCACCGGTGCCGTCCGGCACCAAAAAGCGGCCGGCACTGTTCTCCGTCGCCATGAAAAATGGATTCACGGTGACGGACAGCAACGGCTTGGATTCATTGTACTGTATACCGGCACAGTCGATTGATACGAGAACCCCTGCATCCTGCAACGTATAATCCACCGGGATCACAAAGCTCAGGCGATCGCTGCCGGTGGATCGGATTCCGTTTTCCGCATTGTCCTTTTCCAGATCTTCGTCGGTGTAGCCGATACGGTCCAGAATTTCACCGAGTAGCTTGACGGTGGTGTTCTTGGTGTCCGAGAGAACATATACTCCGTCGCTGTCCGGCTTATAGTAGATCTTCGCCCGCTTTATGTCGTTCGGCAATAACTGCGGGTGTTCCACAAACAACTCCTGAAAACGCTTTTCCGAGAGCTTTTGCGGCAGATCGGTCAGTGTTCGTGCCGTACTGCCCAGTCGATAGACTACGTGCACACCGTTCGCGGTTTTTTCACAGGACAGGCTGTCCTCCGTCATCAGCTCCTCCGAGTTGACGGTTCTCTCGGTCTGCTGATCGAAATAGGTCAGTACCAGCGCCGAGCGCATCAGCCTCTGCGTATCCTCGATGGCAATGGTATCCTTTTCAACCTCCTGCGGCTGTGTATCGTACAACCGGCCGTTGCGTTTATCCAGCACCGTCACATTGCCGCTTTTTTCGTCATAACCGAGAATAAACCGGTCATTTTCCGCCGCCACCGTGCAGTTTGCACGCCCAAGATTCCCGGATAGCCGTTCTTCCGCCTGAGCTGTATAGGAAAATGCCTGCTTCCGCTCCACCGCAGGAGAAACGCTTCCTCCGGAGCAACCGCAGACTGCGACCGCCATCCACAGGGACAAAACTGCCAGTAATCTCTTTCTCATATTTCCATCCCTTCTACCGTGTCCGGAACGAAATTTCCCGTATAACCGTCGCTATGAAGGTCCCCATCTGCGTAATCAGGCTGAAAAACAGCAAATACACAAAGGTGAGTACGGCTGCCGCCGCGATCGTCGCCACCGTGGTCAAAAGCATCTTTCCAAAGCTGTACTGATGTACAGTCATCAGACCGAAAAACAGCAGTCCGATAAACCAGATTATCGCGGCCGCCGACATCAGACCGATATATGCCGATTCACTGTATGTGCACACATTGGTCAGCAGGGCCTTGGGAATGTTTATGAGCGTGACCGGCAAGCAGGAGTAGCCAAAGGTCATAACAATGTCCTTAAATGTACCCTCTCCGTCCAACAGCGTCGTCACCGACCAATTGGCCACACACACCAGCAGGAACAATATAAGCACCTTGGTGAATTCTGTAATCAGATCTGTTTTGGGGGTTGCCGACCCGCCGAACAGAAACGCCGTGGTCTCCTTGGAAAAAACGCTGGTGAGCGCCATCGACACAATACCGGCAATGGCCACCCACAGTCTGCCCCGATTTTCATGCTTCATATCCCAGAAACCGTCCAGCGGATGCGTGATCACATGTAATCCGAACCGCAGATCCTGTGCGATACTGCTCACTGTCTACTCCTCCTCCGCCATACAGCCCTGCCGATAAACCAGACCACCACGAGTGCCGCCACACCGATCAGAACGTAACCCAGATAGGCGCCGACCCATTCCTTGCGGTATTCCGTGAACGCCTTATTGTACCCGTCCAGTTTTGTGGTTCGGTCTCCCCGGAAATTACCCTTTTGAAAATAATCCATCGCTTTGCGGGATTCCCCGCTGCGCAGATAAATGCGTCCGATCTGTGCATACGCCAACTCGTACAGAGAATCGTAACTCAAAACCGTTTCCCACGAGGCGAGACTCTCCTCAAATCTTCCTTCGGCATACTGACGGTCAGCTGCAATCACCTGCGCACCAAAAGCGGTGAAGGTCCACTGAGCAATATTCCCGTTATACAGATCGGTCACATATACCGAACCATCCGCAACGGCAATCGCCCCGGGGGAACGGATTTGATCCTCCAGAGAATACGCATACAACAGATACCCGTCTTGGTTATAGATAAAAATGCGGTTACGCACAGAATCCAGTGCATAGAAGCAGCCCGCAGCATCCGACGCAATATCCACAAACAACGACGGCGAAAAGCTGTCTCCTTCATTTTCGGTATCCAAATCTCCGCAAATGTCCACATAGCCGTATCGGTTCATAACATCCACGCCCGACAGATTCAGTCGCTTTATAGGTTCCTTCCCCGTGGAGGCCGATACGGCAAAAATAAACCCCTGCGCATCCATGGAAAGGTTGTAGTATTCCACCGGCACAAACTGGACCAGCTGCTCCGACTGATCCCTGGTCATGATCTTTTTCCACAGAACCTGAATGGGGTCGTATTTGACCTTATCGCTACCCACAAAGGCAATAAACTGATTATCCCGGTCGATCTGCAAAATTCCGCTATACTCGTTACTGTTGATCAGATACAGATTGCCCGCCGCATCCACCGTGATCTTGCGGGGGCGAAATACATAGTTTTCCCCCAAAGCGGAGGACTCCGGACAAACGAAAATCCGATCCGTTGCCCCTGCCGCCGTAAACCGCACCACCCGGTTGCGATCGGTGTCGCAAACATACAGTTCGTTATTCTCGGATACGAAGATTCCCTGGGGAGACAGGAAACTCACAAAGCCCTCGTCGTCCTCGGACCCCGCCACCGTACGCAGCAATCGCATCGAAGCATCAAATATGTATACCGCACCGGCATCGCTATCCAGCACATAGCGCTTTCCGTCCTGTCCGAAGACCAAATCCGCCGGCTTGCGAATATTCACCGACAGCTGAGCCGGCTTATATATCGCCTGCAGCGCCAGCGGAGCAGGACAGGGAACGACATTCTCCGTACCGGAGGCGGTGGAATAGGTATAGCTATCCCCCGCGGCCAGGCAGTTCAGCGGCACCGTCAAAACCAAAAGAACGCCTATGCCGGCAGTAAGCCAACGCAAAACCCGTTTTCTCATTGTTGTTTGCTCCTTTAATCCTTCATGCCTGAGGATGCCATGGTTTCCATAATGTTGCTCTGCGTCAGTATGAACAGTGCGATGGGAACGATCATAAGAATAACCGTTACGGCCGCTCCAGCCCCCGCCCGTTCGATACCGCCGGCTACAATCTGGTTGAGCGCATAGGGCAGGCTCTTGAATTCCTCACTGTATATATAGGTGGAACTGGTGCTGTTCCACAGCCCCTGAAAAGAAAAAATCATCAGCGTCAGCCATCCGGGCTTTGCATTCGGCATCACAATACTGGCGTAGATGCGCCATTCTCCGGCTCCGTCGATCTTTGCCGCCTCGATCAGCGAATCCGGTAAAACCGATATAAAATTCTTCATAATGTACAGGCCAAGACTGGAACCAAAAGCCGGAATCAGCACCGACCAATAGGTGTCCAGCAAATGCAGCCGTGCCATCGTCTGATAGTTGGCGATATCCGCCACGGCCGGCTGAATCATCAGCGAATAGACAATTATACCGAAAATAATCTTCTCTCCCGGCACGCGGTGCTTGGCCAGAGGATAGGCGCACAGGGAGGCTAACAGCACATGACCGGCCGTGCCCCCTACCGCGATGAGAACCGTATTGAACAGATAGCGGGAGAACGGCACCCAGCTCGCGGTCATCAGATCCATCAGTGACAAAAAGTTGTCAAAGGTGGGCGACTGCACAAAGAATCGCGGCGGATACAGATACAGCTCATTGAGCGGTTTTATCGACTGTAAGACCGCCAGCACCATCGGCAAAAGACTGTATAAACCAAATATGAGCAGCACCAGAAAAATCAGGGTGTTTCCGCTCTTGGAACGGTTCACTTTTTTCGTGCGGTTGGAAAACAGGCGGGACAGTTTCCTGCGGGTCGCGACTTTCAAATTATTTCCCCACCCTTCCCAGAATCTTCTTTGCAATGGAATTGGCAATCACAGACATCAGAAACAGCACCGTGGCAATGGCGGCGGCATACCCGCGCTGATAGCGCACGGAACCGTAATCCTGCAAATGATGAATGAGCAGATAGGTGGCATAGTTCGTGCTGGGAATGCCGCACAGCACCTGCGCCACATATCCCGAGCCGAAAGCCCCCGTGATGGACAGCACCGCCGACAGCATCAGATGCGGCGACATCATCGGCAGAGTGATATACCACAGTTCCTGCCAGCGGTTGTGCACACCATCCATAGCCGCCGCCTCGTAATACGATTTATCAATCGTATTAAACCCCGCCCGCAGCGTCAGGAAAGAGGTGCCCAACGAAATCCACAACTGTACAATGATGACAATGGCCATCATGTATTTCGGATCACTCAGCCACTGAATCGGTTCATCCAGAAAGCCCATGCTCATAAGGAAACTGTTCATATAGCCGTACACATCGCCGTCAAAAACGATCAGCCAGATTACAAAGACATTGCCGGCAATGGACGGAGCATACAGCACCGTCGTCATGACGGCGCGCATCACACCGTCCAGTTCATTCACCACCCAGGCGAAAAAAAGACACGCCAAATATCCTACCGGCCCGGTGATGGTGGCGAACAGAATGGTGTTCTGCATCGCCGTTAAAAACAGATCATCCTGGAAAAACAGCTTCACATAATTGTCGATCCCCACAAACCGCGGCACATCAAACACATTATAGCTGGTGAAACTCATCACCACGGAATACACCACCGGCCATATGGTGAACAGGAAAAATACCAACAGATAGGGCAGCATCATCGCATAGGAAACCCGCTTGTCAAACACCCGCTTCCACAACGCCCGCCCGGCGTTCTGACTCTTAATCATCCTGCTCCCCCTTACGAATCCAAACCGAATTCCCGACGCATAGAGGCGATCTCATCATCCAGGGATTCCGCATAACTCATCACGGAATCTCTGGCCAGCACACCGTTGTTGATGACCAGCCGTGCCGCCATGGACAGATACCGCGTCGTCAGATAGCTGCCCGGTACCTCCGGCAAACCCTTGGCATAAGCAGCCTGCTCCTCCAGCACGGACAGCATGCGCGCCGTCCACGGAAACCGCTGCAGCGCTTCACGATTCGCCGTGGGCACCCGGCCGGCCTCGCCCAATATAGCCTCGATCTCCGTATTGAATTTCACCTGTGTATCGGCAGCGGTCCACCATTTCAGGAATGACCACGCCTCATCTTTTTTCTTGGAATTATTGAATATCACGGCACCCGTCCCGGTGCCGTACACACATTTATTCCCGTCGCCGATATCCGGCACGAGACAGACCGACCATTTTCCGTTCAACTCGGGGGCAGTAGCCACCAGCTGATTGTAAAAGCTATACTGCGTAATGACTATGGGGCTTTCCCCGGTACGGAAGCGGGTCAACAGATTGACCTTTTGATCCACCCCGTATTTCGTATAAAAATCCGTCCAACGGGTGAAGGCGTTGATGGAGGTCTCCTCCGCCAGTCGGCAGGCCGTATAGTCGTCGTTATACACCGCGCCGCCATTTTGATACAGCAACGCTAAAAACAGCTCAATATTGTCCTCTGCCAGCAAAGGCAGCCCCACCGTCATATAGTGGTTGGACAGCACAGGAATCGTGCGGTACAGATCCTCCCAGGTATTCGGCGCCGCCACGCCCAACTCATCCAGGATATCGGTGCGGTAAAACATCAGCGAAAACACAAAGGTCTCCGGCAGTGCATACACAGAATCCTTGTAGCGAAAAGCGGTATACGATTCCGGAAAAAAGCGCTCCAGTACCGTGTCGCAATCGGCAAACTGCGACAGATCATACACCGCGCCCCGATAGGCGTAATTCATCGGGGTGGCGCGCTCCTGTCCGATGGCCACATCCGGCCCCAGCCCACTGGCCACAGCCGGCAGCAGCGAGCTGATATCCACCAGCCGTACCTTCACCGCCACCCCCGTTTCCGGAGTGAAATAGGTGTCCGCCAAATTCTTCAGCGAATTTGCCTGATCCCGTCCGCTGCCGATGACGTTGGCGCCGCTTGTAGCGGCCGCCGTAGCCCCCATCCAGAGGGTGACGGACTTTTCAGGCGTTGCATTTCCATCCGAGGTTACGGCGTTATAGTCGTTGATAAAAGACAGAAAAAATCGCTGAAACCCGTAAACGATTTTATCGCTCACCTGGGCATCCGCAGCAGGAAGCGCCGCCTTTTCCGGCACAAAAACCAGATAATCCACCGTCAGCGGCTGGTCGATGGAATCCAGTACCCATGCCGACACATCGGTGATATTGGAGCGGAATGTGGACAGCCGTTTCGGCACGGAACCGGGGTTCTCCACAAATCCCTCGATCTGGATCAACAGTTTCTGAACCGAAGCGTAGCCCGAACCTTTTCCGCCGGTCAATCGCTCGATCTCAGAGCAGATTTCGCGCAGCACCGGTATCTGCTGCTCCAGAACCGCAAAATCCTCCGGAATCAGCGTATCCAGATGATAGTCCCGATAGCTGTCCGGAGAAGATCCGGTGATCATCATAACGTGACGATACACCCCATTGAGCGCAGACAGGGCAGTGTTGGCATCGGTCAATACAGGCGCCATCACGCCGACCGTATTATACAGAGTCAGCGTATGCTCGCCGGCAGTCAGATAAAAAGCGTAGGGCTCTCCCGTTTCCGAATCCAGCGAAAACATCTGCCACGCCCGCCGGTAGCCTACCGCGATTGAATTGCAGGCATCAAAGGGGACCTCGCCGTCCAGCAGCAACCGGCGGGTAGAAATCTCACCGGATGCAAAGTTCTGCCGCACCCGCAAACCCAGCCGGTACCACCCGGCGCGTTCCGCGGTAAAGCTCCAGGTGATCCACTGTTTGGAGGCGCTCCAGTTTTCACCGCCAATGGCATTCAGTTTGGTATACTGGGCACTGGTCGGTTCATTGGCAGGTGATGAGCGGTCGCATATGGGATACAGGGAAGAATCCGATTTATACACGGCGTCTTCCCCTTGTATCCGGATTTCACCCACCTCCCCTGCGGGAGCATCGGCATACCGCGCCCGATACGCCGCATAATCCGGCACGGGCGACTGCTGGGTCAGCGCCACCGAACGCATTAAAACGGGCTCAGCAATGTAGCCCAACGTGATCGTGTTGGTGCCCTCATGAAAATAGAAATCAAACACGGTATCGCTTTCGATCCCGCTGCCGGACACCAAAACCGTCTCAAAGTATACCGTCTCAACCTGATTGGGACGATATTCATTGGTGGCTGCGGCAAAGTCCCTTTCGTTGCGGAACACGCGGTTCAATTTCAGATCGGCGGCTTCGCTGAAGGGTATCGCCCCATTGATAAGAAGACTGCGTTCCGGCGCAACCCCCTTGCCCGGGGCAGCGGAATACTCCAATCGGAGCTTATACAGCCCGGCCGTCGGCACTGCAAACGTATAGCTAACCGTGCAATTTTCTCCCAGCAGAACCGCTCCATCCACCGCCTGAGGAGCCGCCCCCGTATAACCGGAAAATTCGGCTGCGCTGCATATCAGCGTCCGGTCGGGGTGATCGGCCTCCTCATAGGCGGCGATATATGCGGCATAATCCGCAGACACGGCGGCAGGAGCGGTCGAAATGTCCCCATTTGTCGCTTCCGATGTTTCGGCGACGGCAACGGGCACCGCCGCTGCCAACAGCATCGCCGCCATCACCCCTGCAAATAATCGTTTCATTTCAACCGCTCCTTATACCGGATTTATTATTGATAGTCCTCCAGATTGATGCCGTTTTCGATGATTTCCATTTTGGACTGAATCTTGGCGAAATACGCATCCACTGCCGCTTTGGGAGACAATTCGTTTTTGGCGATCTTTTCTTTCATTTCGCTATAAACGCTGTTGATTCCCTCATAGTTGCACAGATTGGAATATCGCGTGCGTGCCGCGCCCTCCAAATAGCACTTTTTATTGTTGCCGACCATGATATCCAGCATCTGGTCGTCTTCCAGCACCGCATCGTATGCACTTTCGATCGCGCGCGGATACGCCTTGCCTTCTCCCCAGAAGCCCAGCGCATCGGCCAAGACCTCCACAATTTCTCCCGGCTTCTCCGCCTTGGCGGGAATCACCATCATACGGGAGGGAGTAGCGCCCGGCACAATATTCTCTGTGGCATCCGGACCCTGAGGCCAATAGACCCATCCGAGATTCTCTGGGTCGATCCCCTTATTCTGCAGATAGGGGCCGCCCCAAGCGTCATAGGCAGTCATAGCTACCTGCCCGTCTGCCATCATATCCAGCACAAACGGGCTGCCCAGCTCCTCTACCGTTGTCTCGGTCGGGACGGTCTTATCGGTGTTGGTCAACTCCACCAGATATTCCATAGCGGTAATTGCCTTGGGGTCGTCAATCATAAGCTTGGCCGCATCGCCCGAATCATCAATGAATGTACCGCCGTTGGCCAGAATGAAATTACTGATCATGTCCTCGCTGTAAAAGCCATACCGTTTATTGGCGCCGGTTTGCACCGTCAGCTTCTTCAGCACATCCCGAAATGTCTGGAATGTCCATTCACCCTTATCCACATAGTCCCACAGATCCGGGATATTGGCATCCGCCAGCAGCTTGCGGTTATACCATATGCCGTATCCGGTCTGTTTGGGAGTAACCGGCAAACCGTAGCGGTTTCCGCGCCACACGCCCATATCCTTGACCAGATCATTCTGCCAGGTGGCATCCTGAGCAAAATCATGATACTCACTCATATTCAGAATGACACCGGAGGCCGAGTAGGTGGGACACACATTATAGCCGCGCATCACAAGGGCATCGCAGCTCGCTTTCCCGGACAGATAGCTGAGGACCAGTTCGTTATAGGTGCCGATTTCATCGGAAAATTCCTCAAATGTAAACGTACAATTGTATTTTTTCGCCGTCTGCGCAAAAGAATTCTTTTCGTCGGTCAGATCGGGAGCTGACCAGGAATTGATCAGAATTTTGAAATTCCGGCCGCCCAAATCGGTTCCGTCGGCGGCAGGATCCCTATTCGCAGAACCGCAACCCGCCAAGCCGAAAACCAAAATAGCCACACACAACAGTGCCACCAGACGAATTTGCTTTTTCATGCACAGCTCCCCCTTTTGGCTCATTTCAACTCACTCTGCTTCTTCCGGATAAACACCGCCGCCGCAGCGCCGCCGCCAAGGACCGCAACGACCGCAACAATGATACCGACCAATGCGCCGGTGGATAAGCCACCCTTTTCCGTACCGGTCTGCGTATCGTCCGAGGACACGCTGGAATCATCCGGCAAACCAGGTATACTGCTCAAAACGTCGTCGTCCGGCGCAACCGTTGAGCCGCCCGAGGTCGTCCCGTCGCCGGATACGTCCGTTTCCGGAGCAGAGGCATCCGGGGAGGACGAATCAGAGATCCCCGGCGTGGACTGACCGCCGGAGGTAGAGGAGCCGCTGTTTCCGGTGTTGCCGGGCGTACTCGTGTTACCGGGCGTGCTCGTATTGCCGGGTGTGCTCGTATTACCGGGATCCTTTCCCGGCTGGGAGCCATTGCCCATAACCGGCTTAAAATACTCCGTTTCTTTCACCGTCTTCCAACCGGGCACCTCCAACCCCTTGCCCACAAAGGCAAAATCATCCACATAGAGATAGCCGTCGGTGGCCGTTGTGCAATCCAGATAGGTGCATACGGCGGTGATCATGGATTTATCCAGCTTGCCGGCCTCCAGCCACGAACCGGACTTGAAATTGTCCTCAGACAAACCGATGCGGATAAAGCCTTCGTATTTGCGGGGAACCGCTACAAACCCGTTCGTTACCGTCAGCCGTTCCCACTCTTTATCCTTCAGTATGTATACGGATTTAGAAGAAGGCTTCAACTCCCATTTGTCCTGCCCGAACAGGTTGATCCATTTGAAAGAAAAGGTCGTCGTGGCGGTATTTTTCACATAGAACTGCATATAGTCCGCCTTGGACAGATCGAAGCCCTTTTTTTCTCTCCACAGGTTGGTCAACTCGGCATGACCGTTCCGCTCGTAAATATGCTTGTTGCCATGCACCTGATAGAATTCAAATGTCGCATAACCGCCATCGGTTTCGCTGTTGCATTTTGCCCGGAAAGAGCGAGATCCGGTATAGTGCACCGAGCTGTCCAGCGCCACCTCGATATTCGCGGCATTCCAGACATCGTTCTCCGTAATGGTATCCGGCATCATCGGCATCCAATCGCCGGATTCAAAGCTGCTGAGGATGCACACATTGGTATCCGCCGCCGGTGTAAACCCTGCCGCCGAAACATCGGAGGCTGCCACAGCCATCATAGCCACCGACACGGCGGCAGTGAGTAAACTGCTCCATAGTTTTTTCATGATTCGATCCCCTTTCACCGTTATTTCATCAACAGGACCGGCTTCATTTCCCACTTTTGGGAATCCGTTCCGGCAGCCGTATTGGACACCAGAGAGGCATTTTCCGCGTCTGAACCGCGTTTCACATCCATCACCAGGCCGGTTTCCAAATTCTTAAAGGTATACGTTCCATCGTTGTTTTTCTCCAGTTTCCAATACTGACGCTCCGTGCAGGCATCGAATTCCTGAATCAGATTGGCGCCTACCTCTTGGTCATCGGCGGACACCGCCACAGACTTTCCGGCCGCCAGCCGCACAACCCGATAGATGTTATCGCCCAGGTGATACAGCCACACATAATCGTTGATATCCCCGATAGGGGCAACCTGCTCCAAAGTCACCTCGTTGCCGTAGACCAGGTTGGAAGTGCCCAGCAGATAGCCGCTGTTCCGGTTTTTCATTTCATAGGCGCCGTCCATCAGCATCCCTCCGCTGACCACCGACGGCCCCTCGTCACTCAGCCAGGAGCAAACACGGGTATAGTAAGCATCCACCGATGCATTCCCGAAAATGTCCACCTGCTGCGCTTCATAGCCGTCCTCTGTGTTATAGTCGCTTCCCTGAATATCAAATAAGCCCCACGAGTTTTTCTCGCACACATCGTCATAGGAACCGAGGATCAGGTATTCCGGTGCGCTCTTGGAAGCCAGCAGCAGATTGTAGTCAAAATACGCCATGGACTTGCACCAGCCCGCATAGTCGGATTTCCAGAACATGGAGCCACTGACAAACATGGAGTCCTTGGACGGAATCGAGCATTGGCTGGGAGAGAGCTGCCAGCCCCATTTGTCCGCAGCCGCCTCTCCGCCCGACGCCCATTGACGGGTGAATTTCTCCAGATAGGGCAAGTTGTCCTCAGCGAAACTGGCAAACTGGCTGCGTACCACATAGGTGATCACCGTCGGCTTACCGTCCTTGATCAGATAGTTGGAGGAATACGCACAATCCGGATTGGCGAAATTGTCCCAGATCAGTTTGGCCCGCTGGTTAATACCGTTATTATCGGCATTGCCGACGGCAATACAGTATTCCAGCCCGTATTCCTTGCAGTAGGTTGCAATCTTCTGGCACCGTGCGATAACAAAATCGTGCATCCCGTTGGTACAGTCGAACACCACCGCCGAAACGCCGGAAGCCTTGATCTCCTGAAGGACCTTCCGGGCAAACACCTCGCTGTCCCAATCCATGCCGGTCCACTGACCATCGACAAAGAAATGGGCGCCGCTGGCCGTCCACGGCTTGAACCACTGTTCGGTGGACGCGTACCACACATTGATCCAGGTCACCTTTTTGGTAGCGCCGGTAAACTTCTGCCCCACAGCAGTATACTTAGCCGCCGGTATCGTTTCTCTGACCGTTTCCGTCACTGTGCGCACCGAAGTCTTTTGTGTAACTTTCAGAGATGCCGTTTCAACGGGGGCGGCGGCCCTCGGCTGCTCCTGAAGAAACTCCGACTCCGCCTGCGACTGCTTCTCACGCGCAGATAACACCTGCTCTTTCGCGCCGCTTTCCGGCTTCTGCGCATTCCCCGGAACGGACTGCTTACAGGCAGTCATACCGCCGAGCAGCAACAATGCACTCAGCAGAACCGCTGTCAATTGTTGAATTTTCATTTCTGCACCGCCTTTCTTTTACCGAATGCATATACCATCACCAAAGTCAACAGGCTGCCAACCGCAGACACACCCCACGGCAACGCCGCCGAGCGCTCTCCCGTCTCGGGAGATTCCGTTTCCTCCGTGCGCGTTATAACGGTTTCGGTCACGAGGTCACGGGCGGTAATTTTTACCGTACCGTCTTCGCTGACGCGGATCCGGCAATATCCCGTATAGGGCACCGCCGTCTCCCGCGCCGCGCCGTCGGTATTTTCCACAAGTATCGGAGCACCACCAGGCGTCTGATCCACCATACGGATCTCCAGATCAATCGGATTCGTCACGCCCGCAAGCGTCGCCTTACGGAAGAGGTGAGCGCCGTCCTGACCATCTTCCAGTTTCACCGTAAGGGTCAGCGGCTCTGTCGAAGAAATATCCGCCCCCTGCAAGGTATAGCGATAAACCGGCACGCCAACGGCATTGTGCACCACAATGGTAAGCCTGGCATTCTTGGTTTGCAACAGCTGCATAACCTCCGTCGGCACCGTCAACGGCTTTGCCGCAGGCAGTGTAATCTCCGTCACGCCGCTGTTCAGCTTTTTCAGGACCTTCTCCGTGGGGAATTTCGCCGGAGTTTCCCACGGATTCTCATTCTCGTGATGCTGCTCCGGATCTCCCAACACGTGAATATCATCGAAATAGATGGCATATCCGGCGGTACGAACCGGCGTAAACACGGCGTACTCCAGCTTGGAAACCTCGTCCAACCCTCCGAGATATTCTGCATTCAGCTTAAACCGGTAATACCCCTCAAAGCCGGACACTATCAGGAAACCGTCGTCATAGGCTCCGGGACGTACCTTATACCACTTGCCGTTAGCCCCATAGGCCGCCTCGGTGTTGGTATAGGTTATAAGTTTGTCGTTGATTTTGAACCATGTCAGTGTATAATCCACATCCGTGGGGTTGGATATCCACATTTCCAGATATTGGCCGCCGCTCCAGTTTTGCCACAGAGACGGGTACTGCACCTGCGACAGGCAAGGCGTCGATCCGCCCTTGCCCACATTGCTGACAGCCAGCGCATACCGACCGGTTTTCTTCACAGCCTCATTCAGGTCGATCGTTGCCGGAATGTAGTTGATGCCGCTTTTAATCGCCCGAACATTGATGGTATCAAAATCGACGGCCTGACAAATGTTGGACAGCCCCGTCGGCATGGTCACCTCCACCGGCTTCTCCTCCATCGACTCGGTGCCGATCAGACAAATCCTATCGAAGTAAATGCAATTGCCGGCCGCCGCGGTGTTGTCCTGCACCGCGAACTCAAAGTTATCAACCTTGGTGCTCGGCAGCACAAAGCCTCCCTCACCGCCGATCTTGATGCGGAAAGCGCCACGATACCCCGCCGGGATACGGAAATCCGTCTCCCAGCTGTTCTCCTCATACCGGCTGACCCGATACCATGTATCGCCCTTCACATAGGAGATCTCCACCTTGCTGTCATCGACAGTCTTTCCGCCGATTTTCATCCAGGTGATGCCGTAATCCACTGTCGAGGGATTGTACACCGACACCTCCAGATACTGCGCCTTGGAGAAATCCGCCAAAAAACCGGCTGGCTGCACCTGGCTGAGCCGCGGAGATGAGCCGCCGCTGCCCTTATTGGTCAGCTTCAGCGAATAGCTGCCCGAGGCGGCATATTCGTCCGACTGCTCAAGTGTTACCGGAATGTAGTTGATGCCGCTCCCCACATTGGAAACGGTTTTCTCAAAATCCAGAACCGTTTTAATGTTGAACAGTTCCGGAGACATGGAAACTTCCGTCTCAGAAGCCGTCCCGCCGCCCAACACATGGAAATCATCGAAATAGATGGTATTTCCGGCGGTACGGACCGGCGTAAACACAGCGTACTCCAGCTTGGAAACATCGTCCAGACCTCCGAGATATTCTGCATTCAGCTTAAACCGGTAATACCCCTCAAAGCCGGACGCTATCAGAAAACCATCGTCATAGGCGCCGGAACGCACCTCATACCACTTGCCGTTAGCCTCATAGGCTGCCTCGGTGTTGGTGTGGGTTATAAGTTTGTCGTTGATCTTGAACCACGTCAGGGTGTAATCCACGTCCGTGGGGTTGGATATCCACATTTCCAGATATTGGCCGCCGCTCCAATTCTGCCGGAAGGACGGATACTGCACCTGCGACAAAATGGGAACCGACCCGCCTGTGCCTATGTTGCTCACAGCCAGTGCGTACCGACCGGTTTTCTTCACGGTCTCACTCCGGTCGATCGTTGCCGGAATGTAGTTGATGCCGCTTCCAATAGCGCCCACATCGACGGTATCAAAGTCAATAACCTGACAAATGTTTGACAGCCCCGCCGGCATGGTCACCTCCACCGGCTTCTCCTCCATCGACTCGGTGCCGATCAGACAAATCTTATCGAAGTAAATGCAATTGCCGGCCGCCGCGGTGTTTTCCTGCACCGCAAACTCAAAGTTATCGACATTGGTGTCCGAAAGCGCAAGACCGCCCTCGCCGCCGATCTTGACGCGGAAAGCGCCACGGTATCCTGCCGGGATGCGAAAATCCGCCTCCCAATCGTTCTTCTCGTACCGGCTGACCCGATACCATGTATCGTTCTTCACATAGGAGATCTCCACCTTGCTGTCATCGACGAGCACTCCGCCGATCTTCATCCAGGTGATGCCGTAATCCACTGCCGAGGGATTATACACCGACACCTCCAGATACTGTGCCTTGGAGAAATCCGCCGAAAAACCGGCGGGCTGCACCTGACTCAGACGCGGAGATGAGCCGCCGCTGCCCGTACTGGTCAACTTCAGCGAATAGCTGCCCGAAGCGGCATAATCGTTTGACTGCTCAAGTGTCACCGGAATGTAGTTGATGCCGCTTCCCACATTGGAAACGGTTTTTTCAAAGTCCAGAACCGTTTTAATGTTGATCAGCCCCGCAGGCATAACAACTTCTTCCTCCGACTGCTCAGCCCCCTCTGCCGCTTGCGTCAGCAATGCCGCCGACATCGAAACGACCGCCAGGACGAGACAAAGTCCGATCGCCATGAGACGTCGGATTGCCATGGGTAACAAACGCTCTTTCAAAACATCACTTCTCCTCTCAAAAAAATACTGCTCGAATTTTTCCGGTGGATTGGCCCGTCGGTATATCCCCCGTTCGTTTGCAGTTTATCATAAAAATCCGGCGTGTTCAATGCAATAATCGGAGTAAATGTCCAAAAACGCGAACTTGCCAATATTCTACGGATAAAATTAGAAATTTACCCGTCAATTCTCCCACAATGCTGTCACATTATGAATCAGGTTCGTGTTCTTATTCGAAAGTCGAGCAGCAAATGTGCTCGGTATGACGAAATCAAAAGCCTGACGATCGCAGAGGCCCAGAAGATTTTTACCGGGTGGGATATCGTATATAGCGAAGCAATTTGGGTTATTATCTCCCGCTTTTGATGTTAGGAGAAAGGAGCGGACAACTGAAAAATTGTGGCTATACTCGACCATAAAATGCATAAGAATAACAAGCATAGGTTTTGTATAACCAAAACGCGGAGCACACATTTGCGCGAAAAGGGTAAACTCCTATACCCTTGTAAGAAAAGAGACGATTCAAAATGCGAGAGCAAAAAAGCAGATAAATTTCAGGGTGCATCCGATTGAAACCGAGGCCATAAAGCGCAAAGTTTAAAACTCAACAGCATCAATAAAGCTTCAAAAGTGATTTTTGTTGGTGGTAGGTGTCTTAACACAGCAGGTTTTGGGTGGCTTTTTCTTTCAACACCCGCTCCAAAACCGTGCGCCGGGTCCCCTGCGACCGCCGCCGATGGTGGATGCAGTGAGCAAGCGTTGGCGCAACGGTCGAAACGGCGCGCGCCGGCGCAAGTGTACGACTTGCGGGTATGCACAGACGGAGGCGATTGCAACCACCGGCGACGGTAGCACCCCGCAGACGACGGCCTCAAGGCACCGCAGACCGGCGTCTTTGGAAACGTGTTTCTATGGAGCGCGGCGCTTGCACTTGGCAGCAGCGGTCTGATCACCGTACTTACCGCTAAAAAGAGGAAAAAGTGCGCCCACTGACACCCGGCGGTCGAAACGGCACGAGCACGAGTGAGCAACAGCCGTTTCAGGTGCCACAACAGGGAGCGAAGCAACTTTGAGCTCTTTTTTCCCGCCATCGAAAAAGCCTTGAAACCGCTGGGTCTCAAGGCTTTTTCTTTGCTCTTTTGAGAGTGGTACACGGTCTGTTTTGCCGCATTTTGATGCGCAAAAACGGAGGCAATTTCCCATCCGGCGGCATACGCTTACAACGATTCTGTCTGCACCATCATCAATACATCATCAAAATTTTAACTCCAACTGCGTTCCAGCCGGAGCTTTTCCATCTTTTCTACTGCTCCACCACTCAATAATATTGTTTCTTTCTTCAGCAGAAATCTTAGCAAGTTCTTCCCTATATGTTATATATTCCTCATCATCTTTCATTCCCTGCATAGAGAGTAAAGTTTATCAACGGATCATATAGGCGGCGAGCGGAAAAACATAGCAAGGACAGACTAATAACACGGGCTTTTCCGATCAAAGAAACCGCGGCAAAGCGTGAAGGGGAGAAATAAAAACAAGTTAGATTTAGGACTGTATCTGCGAAATAATAGAACAGTGTCCGTCTTATTATTAAGAGGACACTGTTCCAGTATGTGTTTAACTATTTTAAAGCTTTATTTATTTTTTGCATATGCCTTCTTATGTCACGGTCAATTGCTTCATTTGGACCGAAGATATGTTTTGCGCGTTCAACATAACTAATATAATTGCCACGTCCACCAAATGCACCGCGAATGGAGTAACCTTTATACAAATTCTTTTTGCTTATCTTTCTGCCTCTATAAGAATATCCACCGCTTTTCGCAATAGTTTTAGCTTTTCTATACATTCGGTAATAGTATTTAGTAGTGGTTTTAGCTCTTATTGTCACCGTGCAGCCATCAAAGGTAAAACCTAAAAAATTCATAAAACGATTACTGCAATCTGCAGAATTGTCGAATTTATCACCACAATTAACCATCTTGTTATTCAAAAATTCGAAATATTGGGTCTTTTCGGGCTGCAATTCTAATCTGGGCGCAGCTTTAATTATTCGTTTGATATTATCAAACACTATTGTTACAGACTTTGATTCAGGGACAACCACAATAAAATCATCGCTGTATCTCATGTATAAACCATCAAGTGATGATACATAGTCATTTATCTGTTTGTCAATATCAAGCATATAAACATTTGCTAATAATCCACTGATTGGAGAGCCTTGCGGTATACCATAACCAGAATTATTTTTTTTAATATGATTTTTGTACTTTTTATATAATTCTTTGGAAATAACCAAATTTTTAGAATTTAATTCGCGCCTACCGGAAACCGTATCTTCTAAACCGTTTAGTTTTAGTAAATCTAGTAGTTCCCATTTATTGTACCGTGTTATATTTTTAAAAATTGCATAGTGATCTTCCGGTAAACTACTAGTTCCCAAAAGTTCGCACCAGCGATCCTTTAAATATCTATGGTCAAGATTGTCAAAAAAATTAGTGAAATCTCCAATCATAATATAGCACGAACCGGATTTACGAATAAAATCAATTGCCATTTTAGCAAAATGAATATTATTTTTATGCAAATCCGTGCGGTATGCTACTGCAACCATTGAAGTCCCCAGCTGACCAATTTTTGCATTATATAATTTATTCAACAAAAATCCGTAGTATTGAAAAATACAGGTATCAATATGCGAAGCATAGCATATATCTCTAACTTTCGTTTTTTTACCCTTGTTTTTATTAAACTTTACCATGATTTTTTTATAATGAATGAACGGATAAAAACTATGTTTTGCTATATTATCCGGATTCAAAATATACTCTTTTTGTTTATCAATACTTGTCCTAAAGTCAAAATGAGCATAGTATTTTTGGCTTTTTTCAATTGTATGTTGGTCAGAAAACCAAGATTCCAAGTCCATTGTTTCTCCTTAAAATTGGAAATATCCATCAGCATGGAGGATAGCATTCCTTAGCTGACGGATATACTTTTTAACGTGGTAACTCTCGGCACCGAATTAACGGTTTGTGTCATTGATTTACCAGCTATCCAATTGTCCAATACTCAAATATGTTATAATTGAGTGGGAGGAATGTGTCATAAGCTTAACAAGAGACACTGTTCAAGTGTCATGCAGTCAAGCGTTCGTTCTGAAAATTCTTATAGAAATTCTCAGAAATGTCTTGACAACAATCGTCCTCCCCTGCATCTACATACAGGGCAACGGCAGGATAACACAAAAAGCACCAAAAGTCAATGGCTATTTGTTTAAGAAAGTAACAATTCCTGTGGAGTACGATACATCTTTGGACAGAGAAACAAAAAGGTATGAGGAATAAGGTCTCATGTGTTAAAGTTGAGTAGCCACACAGCAGCTTTCCGAAAGGAGACCATATCCCTCATGAGCAAGAGTATAACACAGGACATGGCATATCGGCAATCC
>ERZ808240.971-NODE-971-length-36413-cov-7.090489_pt1 | contig 36413 bp, 27 predicted proteins | sample MGYA00521084_ERZ808240 | MGnify/ENA primary metagenome ERZ808240 (study PRJEB31516, sample SAMN03275571) | gut metagenome | biome: mammalia-associated habitat; material: feces | host: Papio cynocephalus | place: Kenya | collected 2012-08-06 ... | reverse complement strand
CAACTCTGGCTGTGTAACGTGGACACAGATCCGGTGCCTGTACATCTACCGTAATATAATCATTGACATCGCCGCCGCTGCCCTGTACTATGATCTCCGGTTCATGGAATTCCTTGTCAAAGGTTGCAGCAGCTTCTCTCGCCATACCGATCATAGAGAAACAGTCGACACGGTTCGATGTGATCTCATACTCTACAACGGAATCATGCAGACCAAGTGCTGCGATCGCATCATCGCCCGGCTTTACGCCTGACTCTTCGTCGAAAATATAAATACCATACTCCGGTGCCTCCGGGTACAGATCTCTGGATGAACCAAGCTCTTCGATGGAGCACATCATACCATTACTCTCGATGCCACGAAGCTTGCCCTTTTTAATCTTGATGCCGTCCTCCGGAAGTGGCTCGCCATCATGTCCGCCTGCAACCTTACCGCCATCTAAGACAACCGGTACGAGGTCACCTTCCTTTACATTTGGGGCACCTGTTACGATCTGGATCGTCTCAGCACCGATATTTACCTGACAGATAATGAGCTTATCTGCATCCGGGTGCTTCTCGATCTTCTCGATCTTACCAACTACTATTTTCTCTAAGTTCTTATCTTTCTTCTCGTATCCTTCTACATGGGAACCGGACAGTGTCATCGCGTCTACGAAATCCTGTACGTCCACGTCTAAATCAGGAACATATACTTTTAACCATGAAATCGGTGTATTCATCTTCTTACCTCCATCTATTCGTCAATGCATATGCAGCAAACGAAAGTTTATTATGAGTTGAAACATATAACAAAATTCTCACTTATTTTAGAACTGATTCAAAAATCTTGTGTCGTTTTCGTACAAGAGACGCATATCATCGATCTCGTACTTCAGAAGTGTGATACGTTCCAGTCCGATACCAAATGCGAATCCCGAATACTCTTCCGGATCAATGCCACACATTTCCAATACATGCGGATGAACCATACCGCAGCCAAGAATCTCAATCCAGCCACTGCCCTTACATACACGGCAGCCCTTGCCACCACACTTGAAGCAGGTGATATCCACCTCTGCAGAAGGCTCTGTAAATGGGAAATGGTGCGGACGGAACTTCGTCTTTGTCTTCTCACCGAAGAACTCCTTCGCGAACTGATCGAGTGTTCCCTTCAGATCTGCCATTGTGATTCCCTTGTCAACAACCAGTCCCTCAACCTGATGGAAGGATGGTGAATGGGTTGCATCTACTTCGTCTGAACGGAATACACGTCCCGGTGACAGAATACGGATCGGCAGCTTGCCCTTCTCCATGATTCTTGCCTGTACCGGTGATGTCTGTGTACGAAGCAGAATGTCCTTTGTGATATAGAATGTATCCTGCTCATCCTTTGCCGGATGGTTCGCAGGGATATTCAAAAGCTCAAAGTTGTATTTGTCATATTCGATTTCCGGTCCGGATACGATCTCATATCCCATACCGATAAATACACGCTCCAGATCTTCAAGTGCGATCTGGTTTGGATGTCTGTGTCCGTCGATCTTCTTCACACCCGGAAGTGTAACATCGATCGTCTCACGCTTCATCTTCTCTGCACGCAGGGCAGAATTGATGGATTTCATCTTCTCCTCAAGCTTTGCCTCGATGTTCGCACGTGTCTCATTTACCATCTGTCCAACCTTCGGACGATCTTCCGGAGCCACATCCTTCATGCTCTTCAATACCCGGGTTAATTCACCCTTCTTACCAAGGATCGACACCTTGATATCATTCAAGATGTTGATATCCTGTGCCTCTGCGATCTTGGAAAGTGCCTGTTCTCTGATGCTTTGCAACTTTTCTTTCATTTCCTGTTTTCCTCCATTAAAAAAACTCCGTCCTATATTAGGGACGAAGTAATATCCGCGGTACCACCCTGATTCGACTGTGACAGTCGCTCTCATTGTATGCGTAACGTGCATAACACGACGAATCCTACTTTCCACTGCGCCACGACAATGGTATGTTCAAATCCGCGACTCCGGTGTGAAAATGAGATCTTCCTCTACTGAACAGGGCTTGCAGCCGTGACCCCGTCTCTCTGTCAGGTCTTGAAAATCCTTGTTGCACCTTCAACGTCTTTCTACTTATTATGTTCCTGCAGGCGCATCATCATTCAGCAAATGCACCTATCAAGAAACATTTTAGCACAATAAACAGTTGTGTCAACCCCGAAATCAGTAACGGATTCAAGTAAATTATAATTCACCCCTTTACAACCCCACAACAAGTATGATAGCATGCACTTGTTGATAACACGCAACTTGATGTTGCTGCGGTGTCAGATTTCATCTGATAGCCGGTGATATAGCTCTTATATCACGAAAAATCCCAATTATTTTATTATGTATCGCTTGTTGTATTTGATTTATGTGGTAAAATATCTTTAATTATAACCTTTGTACTCTCAGGTTCTTTCTATTTTTTCCTCCACCACACATCAAATGCACGGCAGAAAAGGAGGAATTCATATGGGAAAACTTGACGACATGGCCAAGGAACTTTACGAGGACAATCTCGTCTTTGCCGACACAATGAATGTGCTGTTCTTCGACGGCAAGCCAATGATCCGCGCACAGGATTTATCACCGCTCGATCCGACGGAAGAACATACAATCTTCGATGATGATTTTGTCAGCAAAACCGAAAGTGAAGAAAAAACGGACAAAACACAAAGAAAAGCAGATTCATTCAGCAACCAGAAATACCGCGATGTCCTGCGTATGCTTCAAACGAAAAACGGGAAATTGGAAGTGCGCATCATTGTAGGTGCGGAAATCCAATCGCATGTGCATTATGCGATGCCGATTCGGAACTTTGAATATGATGCACTGAATTTGTCCCGACAATTATCTGCCAGGCAAAAATACAACCGGGAGAATCACCTGCTTAAATCAAAAGATGAGTTTCTTTCGGGCATCAAAAAGGGAGAAACATTTACCCCGGTTCTCACGGTTGTTGTATACTTAGGAAAAGAAACTTGGGATGCTCCAGAAACACTTCATGATATGCTGAATCTGGAAGATGTTCCACTCACAATGCGCAAATTTGTTCCGAATTATCATATGGCACTATTGCAGCCAAGCGATATCTCATCTACAAAACTTGCGCGTATGAAATCACCACTCCGGCATATACTTGGAGTAATCAAGGCATCAGCAAACTGGCAAGATATGAATAACTACGTTAACCAAAATAAAAACGACCTGTCGCATCTGGATTCACTGACGGCAGGCATTATAAGTGAGGCGTGTAACATGAATATACCAAAACAGGAATTGGAAAAGCATTCCTATAGAAAATGAAATTTGAAAAAAATAAAATCTCCCCGTATGATGTATATGAGTTTGGCGACTTAATACATCAAAGTACAAAGGAGATTTTATAACATGAGTAAAAGAAACCACTTAAAAGAGCACTTAAACAAAAAATTACAAGCTATTACTTTTTCAACATTAGTTGTAGGCATTGATATTGCCAAGAAAAATCAATGGGCACGATTTATTGATTGTCGTGGCATTGAACATGGCAAAGCCTTGCAGTTTGAAAATAATAAAAATGGCTTCGAGAAGATTTTAGCAACTATAATTGAATTATGCAAGATGGATAATTTTACAAATGTTGTTATAGGAATGGAACCAACTGGACATTATTGGAAAACCTTGGCGAATTATCTTTTGAAGCAAGGATTGATTGTTGTTTTGGTTAATCCATATCACACAAAGAAATCAAAGGAACTGGATGATAATAGTCAAACAAAATCAGATATAAAGGATGCGCTGACAATTGCAAAGCTAGTTAAAGATGGTAGATATTTTGAGACTTATTTACCACATGATATATATTCAGAATTAAGAGGACTGACAGCAACAAGAATCAGTATGTTAAAAAGATTAAAATCTATAAAGAATACGATTATTGCTGTTTTGGATGAATATTTTCCAGAGTATGAAAGTGTATTTAAGTGTATTTTTACAGGCAAGGCATCTCGTCATATATTAGAGACGTGTCCAATACCGGCTTTGATATTGGAACTAGGTGAAGAAGGTGTTCTTGCAGAGATAAAGAGTGCGGTTAAGAGAACCGTTGGCAGAAAAAAAGCAAAGCAGCTTTTTGCGGCTGCGCAAACCAGTATTGGTGTTGACTATGGTGAAAGTTCTGCCGCATTTAGAATCAAACAGTATATGACTGAATTAAAAATGCTTGAAACTCAGCTGGTTGAAGTTGAAAAAGAAATGGAAGGAGCCCTTGAGAAAACAGGACTATCCGAATATTTACTTAGCATTCCGGGCGGTGGTGTTGTATCAATGGCATCTGTACTTGGTGAAATGGGAGATCCATTAAGATTTGAGAATCCAAGACAAATGAGTCGCATGGCTGGATATAACTTAGTTGAAGATAGCTCGGGAAAAAATAAAAGTGGAACATGTATATCAAAAAGAGGACGTAAAAATCTTCGATGTGTCCTCTATAAAATGGCATTGACGATGGTTGCTGTAAATCCAGAAATGAAACAGTTATATGCTTATTTGAAAACTAGAGAAAACAACCCGTTAAAGAAACAGCAGGCTCTTGTTGTGGTAAGTAAAAAGATTTTGACAATGATATTTACATTGTCGAAGAAAAAAGAGTATTACAATCCAGAGCACGTCTTTGGAAATGTTAGAAAAAGGCAGTTAAAAGCTGCCTAATAGATTCATAAAGCTGATATAGGTATAGGGGCAAGGAGGCGTCCTCCATAAGCCCATTGAGGCAGCAATTAAGCACAAGTCTCCCCTATGCCTTTATCCATAAAACAGAATGAAGGAATGTAAGGACGATGATCCAGAGAGAACTGATAGGGTAAGCGTATGGATATACATCAGGAAATGAATCAACAGAAACAATAGGTCATTCATACCATTAGGTATTGAATATAAAAAACATATCGGAGAGATATATTGACAAATTTCAAATATTGAGATAGGAGGATGTAAATATGTGTGAGGCACTGGTACAATTAAAAGAAATTGGCAGACAGGAGGGACTGTCTGAAGGCGAAATTAAGGGTGAAATCAAAGGCAAAATCGTTGCTTATCTCGAATGTGGTAAATCTGATGCATGGATCATCGATCATCTCCAGATTACGCAGGAGAAACTGGATGAAATACGTAATAATCAGTAATTATCAGAAATATTAAGATAATTTTCTTGGTTTCAACACGTCATACAGAGAAAAAACGGAAGGTGTACTTCGATAACGAAGTACACCTTCCACATTTTTTATTCTTCAATTATATGATTATTACTTCTTGATATAAGCCTTTGTATTCACAGACTGAATATTTTTATAGTTGTTCGCTGGTGCTGTGCCACCCTTCGGTACAAGTACAATCTGAATGCCCTCCAGACGCTTTGCAAGACCGGCAGTTCCGGCTTCTTCTCCGTTCTTTGCCCAGCCAAGCCAGCCGTAAGACTGTGCATGTACACGATAATATACATCAAAATGGTTTGCCATCTCGCCGTAAAGCTTGATCTGGATTGCTTCCAGGCGTTTTGCCTTTCCGCTTGTTCCACTCATCGCCCCATCTTTTCTCCATTCTTTCTCCCAGCCATAGGTCTGGACATGGGTACGATACTGGATTCCACCTGCATACGCTGCATTGGAAAGCTTGATGTTGATACCTTCGAGTCTCTTTGCCTTACCGGATGTTCCGCTCATGTCACCATTTAATACCCAGTTCTGCCAGCCGAAGCTCTGGACATGTGTCTTGTACATGATGTTTGTGCTGTCCGTTGATCCCGGAATTGCGATTGCGCCGTTTGTCTTTGCAATATACGCACGGGAATCGTGCACACCCTTGGATGCATTCACACCCGCATAATCGAGTCCCGGTGCAGCTTCCGTCTTCTTTACAACTACAATCTGAATTCCTTCCAGACGCTTTGCATAACCAGCAGTTCCAGACGGTTCTCCATTCTTCGCCCAGCCAAGCCAGCCGTAAGACTGCGCATGCACGCGGTAATAGACATCGTACTTATCCTTATCCGCTCCAGTCAACTGAATCTTGATCGCTTCGAGTCGCTTTGCTTCTCCCGTCGTTCCATTCATCTCTCCATTTGCAGACCAAGGCAACCAGCCATATGTCTGACAATGTGTGGAATACTGGATTCCGAGGTTCTTGTTGCCACTCACAGAAATCTCGATGCCTTCGAGACGCTTTGCCTTGCCAGATGTTCCACTCATCACACCATTTGTAACCGGACTCTGCCATCCAAAGGACTGGACATGGGTGCGGTAGGAAGTGGTAACGTCCGCTACAACTTCCGGCTTGGTATCTTCACCAGAGTCATCATCCTTCTTGGATACATCTATGAACTCATACCCATTTTCTTTTGCATATGTTTCTGCATAAGAACCTGGTGTGCCGTAAATTGTTTGCAAAAACACATAATTCATAAATGCTCCAAATGCACCATTTCCAATATTGGTTACTCCTGCCGGAATTTCTATGCTGTTCAAGTTGATACAATCATAAAATGCGCCATTTCCAATACTAGTTACACTTGTTGGAATTTTTATATTAGTCAAACTACTGCAACCTTCAAATGTAGAATCGTCAATCTTTGTTATTCTTTTTGGCAATTCCATATTCGTCAATCTACAACATTCGTAAAAGGCGAATTCTCCAATGCTGGTCACACTTTCTGGCAATTCCACACTTGTCAATCCACTACATCTACTAAAAGCAGATTCCCCAATACTGGTCACGCCCTCAGGTACTTTAATACCTGTCAAATTAACACATTTCGCAAATGCTCCAGCCCCAATGCCAATTATCCCTGATGGTATCTTTGTATTCATGCATCCAAGTATAAGTGTATTTGTCTTTGTATCTATAATTGCATTACAATCATCTTTACTGTTGTAAACCTTATTTTCAGAGTCGACAACGATTTTTTCTAACTTGCCACACCCCAAAAACGCAGAATTTCCAATGCTTGTCACTGCGCCCGGTATTTCTATGCCTGTCAAATTAGCACAATCCCTAAATGCTCCATTCCCAATACTTGTTATGTGTTCCGGTAACTCTATGCTTTGTAAACTTTTACACTCTAGGAATGCTCCATCCCCAATACTCGTTACTCCTTCTGGTACTTCTATATCAGTTAAACTACGACAACGATAAAACCAATAATTTCCTATACTTGTTATTCCCACAGGCAGCTTAACACTTTTCAGACTACTACATTCCCAAAATACAGAATCGCCAATACTCGTTACGCTTTCCGGTAGCTCTATGCTTTCTAAACTACTACACTCTCGGAACGCCTCATCCGCAATACTCGTTACTCCTTCTGGTATTTCTACATTTGCCAAACTACTGCAACCAGAAAACCATTTTCCTATACTTGTTATTCCCACAGGCAGCTTAACACTTTTCAAACTACTACATCCGTTAAATGTTCCTATTCCAATACTCGTCACGCCTGTTGGTATTTCTATATCAATTAAACTACTACATTCTCGAAATGCTTCGTTTCCAATACTTGTTAGCCCTACAGGCAATTCTATTCTTGCCAGACTACTACATCCTCGGAATGCTTCAAAACCAATACTCGTCACGCCTGTTGATATCTTTACATCGGTCAAATTGCTACATCCAGAAAATGTACATTCCTTAATATCAGATACCCCTGCTGGTATCTCAACACTAGTCATTTTACAACCTCGAAACGCACCCCATCCAATATCTGTTACGCTTGCTGGTATTTTTATATCAGTCAAACTGCTACAGCCACAGAATGCATTTTCTCCAATACTCGTTACTCCTTCTGGTAGATTTAAACTTGTCAAACTACTGCAAAACCAAAATGCATCATCTCCAATGCTCGTTAATCCTTCTGTCAACTCTATTTTAGTAAGTTTATCACATTCCCAAAATGCACTGTTTCCAATACTTGTTACACTTGCTGGTATCTCAATACTTGTCAATTCACTACATCCCTGAAACGCGTATGAGAAAATACTCGTACATTTTTCCGGGATCTTTACATCTCCGCCTTTACCAACATATCCCACAATCATGGTTCCGTGCCATACAAAACCATCCTCATCTGCATCACTTGCATCATAATAGACGTTTTCCTGGTTTTCATCCAACGCTTCTGCATCTGTCCCTGTAGCACCCGGTACTGCTTCTTCTGTCATGCCTTCCACTGGTGCAGTTACGTTTTCGTCTGGCCCTGCCGCCGACACCGTCCCGGCTGGAACGTTTACCAGCAAGCTTACGCCCATGCATGCCGCCAAAGCAAGGCTTGCAAATCTCTTTGTTCTTCTCATACGTTTCCTCCTCTTTCTTACGTGTGTTCATACTTTTTCCTACTTTCCTGTGGAGATTTCCTTCACAGGAAAAGTGTCCGTTCATTCCGCCATCAGAAGTTTTCTATAAATAAGCGCACGAAAAAAAGCCACGCATCTCTGCCCGACTACATTCATGTTCTCTATATAGTTATATCGCTTCTGTGAGTTCTCCGAACTGGAAATGAATTTACGAGATTCGAAATTCTCTATCTCTGCTTCAACAATTTTCCTGCTGAGCAGTACCCACCGATGAACAAACGTTCTGTTTTGAGGTTAGGGAGCATGCAGGATATTGCATTTACACGTATTTCTTTGTTGGCTTTTATACGATACATTCCCTGCACTCCTTCTTGAAAATTCCAAATTCGTGTTTATTTTACTGCCATATACAGATACACGCAATAGGTGAATAATAATTTACCATTCTACAAATCTATCCCCTTATCGCATCCACACACGCATCAATCAGCTCTTCTTCCTTAAAATCAATCTCATAGAACAGATCTGTCTCCGGCTCTGACAAAGTCAGCCGGTACAATTCTCTACCACTCCTTTCTTCCACCCGGTTCTTGGACAGATACCGCACATCATCGAGCCGGATCACGTCCGTATGGAACCAATACGTTGCAATCAGAAAATTATCTGTCACATAGATTCCATGATAATGGAAATATAATTTATCCCGCAACTCTGTATTAAGCTGTTCGATTACCGCACTTCTCCGTCCATAGGCACGCAGCTTCTTTGCCTGCGGATTCTTGTATGGCCGCATCCACAATCGGACAACATACGACAGAACAAAGACATACAACATCGACAACGCCGCAACAATCATATACGCAATTCCCGTATACACATACGGATAATCCGGCTCGCTGATGACATAAGAATCATAAAATCCGTCCAGAATATTCATCGGAACATCTCCATTTTGGGAAAGCCCAGCCAGAATATGCTCCGTGACAACCTCATCGTCCACAATGCGCCCTTTCACAGTCCGTTTCTCAATGTAATTCTCCGGATGACTGGTCTTGATGAGCAAAAACACCATATGATCATCCTCAAAGCAGTAATAATAGGCGCCCTTAATTTTATTTTCCACCAGATAATTATATCCCGTATAATACAGATTCTCCGCATTGTACCGGACACTCGTGGTACCATCCGCATATAACTGTGCAATCTGATCCTCGATTGGTTCAATCTTCGTAAGATCATAACATTGTACCGCATGGAACAGCGAATAACGCACGCCCGCAAAAATGAGCACAAGTAATAAGGCCATGATAGGGAGCATCATCGCCAGTGTATTTTTTATCATTATGATTTCAAACTTCTTGTGCTTCATCGAATCCCGTCGCCTTTTGTCAATTTTCTCTATCTTAACATTTAACGTACCTGCATTCAACTTTTTTTAACACTTCGCAAGCAGGCGCATAGTATAAACCATAAGAATTTTTAGCGGAGGCATCTCATGAGCGATTTGTCAGCTACACAGTGCGGTTGCGGCTGTGGAAATGGTTTTAACATCGGAAACGGCAGCAACTGTTCCTGCATCTGGATTATCATCCTGTTGTTATTGTGCGGCGGCTGTGGCGGCGGAGGATTCTGCGGTGGAAACGGTTGCGGTTGCGACAATGACTGTATCTGGATCATCCTGATTCTCCTCTTCTGCTGCGGAAATAACAATGGCGGCGGTTGCGGCTGCGGTTGTTAATAGAGGAATTCTTCGGGACTCCCTTGCAAGTTCACTTGTAGGGGAGTTTTTGCGCAATAAACCGTCATGCAGAAAATTGTGCTTGCACGGTTTTCTATATGACGGTCAATGTTCATCGAGCCGACAGGCGAGATGCACGCAATAAACCGTCATGCAGAAAATTGTGCTTGCACGGTTTTCTATATGACGGTCAATGTTCATCGAGCCGACAGGCGAGATAATCTAAACCCATCTCATATTTTCAGACATTCACACATATATTAGACTAACAAGATTCCAGAGCATCCGCCATGCTGCATAACCATCCGCTCGATCAACTGATTCATGACGACTCCCTGTTTTTCTTAGAAGCCATGATTCCTTTTGTGGACTATGCCTACAAAAAACCGTTGATCCTCTTAATTAAATATCAGGAGATCCGTGCCCTGATGCAATGCTTCGACCACCCGGACTATGTCGCTTCCTGCGGATTCGACTGTCATCCGGAAAGTTCCGAAGAAATGATGGAATGTATGTGCCGCTTCCTGCCGGGCGATTTCGCAGGCAATATCAAGAACATGCAGCAAATGCTCAAAATGATGCAGGTCATGCAGGCAATGAATGATTCCGGCGCACCGGGACCGCCACCAAATAATAACTATGGGAATCCCTGCGATCCTCCGCCACCAAACAACTGTGGAAATCCCTGTGATTCTCCACCTCCGAGCCGCGGATCGCACTATGATTTCCCACCACAACCAGGCTGCGGTGCACCACCTCCACCACCAGACTATGAACCGCGGCAAAGTTCTAATCCAAATTCCATGAGAGACTACATGCAACAGGCGCAAAATTCTGACCGTAGCCAGACTCAACCGACATCTATGCGCAAAGATCTATACTCCAGTGTCATGGACATCCTGAATTCCTGACATTTCTGCCTCTACTTGTGGAGAATCTTCCGGTTTTATGTTTTCTACCCAACCGGAAGCTTCTCCTCACACTACCGATTGGGGAGTTTCCTCCCGTTTGACCTGTTTCACCCAATTTCATAAATAGAAAGGTTCTCCTATGTTTGAACAAAATCCAAAACTTCGAAATATCCATCCAACAAAACTAAGAATCATCAACGAAATCAAAGAACAGAGCAAGTACCAGTCCGCCGAGGAGCTGCTGCCGCAGATTCTGCAGATCAATCAGGAATTAAAGCGGCGGAACTTAAGCTTCACAAAAGAGGAATCCGCGTTGCTGCTCGAGGCGATGGAAGAAAGCATGTCCCCGGCGGAGCGGCAGAAATTCCAGATGATCAAATTTTTTTTCCTGTAATAGCCATACAGAGACAAGATGCACACTGCGCATCTTGTCTCTGATTAGCAGTCGTCAAATGCACTGCATAAATGCGTGCATTTTCCTCGTCGCCATAACAAAAAACGGCTGTCTGACATGGTACAAACCAATGTCAGACAGCCGTTTCTTCGGAGTTCGGAGAATTCATAAAACAGTCAAACCATCACATACTGCCAATTTTACTGTTTTATTCTTTATCATCCCACTCAGTTTTTATATATAAAACGCTTACTTACATACAATATTTACGATCTTTCCCGGCACGTAAATCTCCTTTACGATGTTGCCAGTCAGCTTATCAGCGACGATCTCCTTTGCACGGGCAAGAACGGCATCCTTATCCTCATCCTTTGCGACAAGAACGGTTCCTCTTACCTTACCGTTGACCTGTACACCGATCTCAATCGTTGCATCAACGGTCTTCTCTTCCTCGTACTGTGGCCATGCACTGAGTGACAGGAAATCATCATGTCCGAGAGACTCCCAGATCTCTTCTGTTAAATGAGGTGCAAACGGACAGAGAAGCTTGATAAATATCTCAAGCTGTTCTTTGCTCAGCTTACCAGCGCTGTACACAGAGTTTGTGAGTGCCATCAACGTTGCGATTGCTGTGTTAAACTTCGTCTCTTCAATATCGTTGCTTACCTTCTTGATTGCCTTGTGGAAGCTTACTTCCAGTGCATCTGTTGAAGGATCATCGGATACCATATCCGTCATACCTGCTACACGCTCTAAGAAACGTTTACATCCCTTCACAGAGCTGTCGCTCCAAGGAGCTGCAGCTGCATAATCACCCATGAACAATACATATGTCCGAAGGGTATCTGCGCCGTAATCCTCTACAATATCAAGCGGGTCAATAACATTTCCCTTAGACTTACTCATCTTGTCGCCATCTGGTCCTAAGATCAGTCCCTGAATCGTACGCTTCGCATATGGCTCCGGTGTATTTACCTCGCCGATATCATACAGGAAACGATGCCAGAATCTGGAGTAGATCATATGTCTCGTTACATGCTCCATACCACCATTATACCAGTCAACCGGCATCCAGTAGTCAATCTTCTTACGATCTGCAAACGCCTTGTCGTTGTTTGGATCAACATAGCGAAGGAAATACCAGGATGAGCCTGCCCACTGTGGCATAGTATCTGTCTCACGCTTTGCATCGCCGCCACACTTTGGACACTTGCAGTTTACATAGGAATCAATCTTTGCAAGTGGAGACTCACCGTCCTCACCCGGCTCGAAGTTCTTCACATCCGGAAGTTCCAGAGGAAGCTCATCATATGGTACCGCCACGACACCACAGGATGGACAATGTACAAGCGGAATTGGCTCGCCCCAATATCTCTGACGATTGAATGCCCAGTCCTTCATCTTGAACTGTACACCTGCTTTACCAACCCCCATCTTCTTGATCTCTTCGACCATGCGGGCGATGGAATCCTTCTTATTTGTAAATCCATTCAGAAACTCTGAGTTGATCATTTCACCATCACCCGTATAGGCTTCCTTCGAGATATCACCACCCTTGATAACCTGAATGATGTCAATGCCAAATGCCTTCGCAAAATCATAGTCGCGCTGATCATGAGCCGGTACTGCCATGATTGCGCCGGTACCATATCCCATCATAACGTAGTCAGCGATGAAGATTGGTATCTTCTTGCCGTTCATTGGATTGATACCCATGAGTCCTTCGATCTTCACACCAGTCTTATCCTTGACAAGCTGTGTACGCTCGAACTCTGTCTTCTTCTGGCATTCCGTACGGTATGCCTTGATGTCATCCATATTTGTAATCTTGTCAGCATATTTATCGATCAGTGGATGCTCCGGTGCGATAACCATGAAGGTTACACCAAACAAAGTATCCGGTCTTGTTGTATAGATCTGAAGCTTCTCATCTGTACCATCCACATCGAAGTTTACAAATGCACCGGTAGACTTACCGATCCAGTTCTCCTGCTGCTGTTTCACATTTGCAGGATAGTCGACATCCTTCAATCCCTGCAGAAGCTTATCTGCATATTCTGTAATCTTCAGATACCATACCGTCTTCGACTTCTGTACAACCTCGCTGTGACAGATATCACATTTTCCACCCTGACTGTCCTCGTTGGAAAGAACAACCTTACAGCTTGGGCAATAGTTAACGAGTGCTGTATCACGGAATACAAGTCCCTTCTCGAACATCTTCAGGAATATCCACTGTGTCCACTTGTAGAACTTCTCATCCGTTGTATCGATCACACGGCTCCAGTCAAACGAGAATCCAACCCGCTTCAACTGCTCGGTAAATCTCGCGATATTCTGATCTGTGATCTGACGCGGATGGGTACCTGTCTTGATTGCATAGTTCTCTGTCGGCAGACCAAATGCATCGAATCCGATTGGGAACAATACGTTGTAGCCCTCCATACGACGCTTTCTGGATACAACTTCCACGCTGGAATATGCCTTGATATGTCCTACATGCATACCGGCTCCACTTGGATAAGGGAACTCTACCAGTCCGTAGAATTTCTTCTTGTCTGAGAAGTCCTGTGCTTCAAACACCTTGGCATCTTCCCATTTCTTCTGCCATTTTTTCTCGATTACTTTGAAATTGTGTCTCATAATGTCTCCTTTTGCTAAAGCCGCCTCTTAGACGAAACGGTTTAATTTCTCATCATATTTATAATCCATGGCTGCAAGTTTTTGCTCGAGATCTTCTCTTGCAGTCTGGAATTGTAAACAAAAACTGTCCAGATTGATGCCGTCATCCCGCAGTCTCGTATTCACAAAGCTTAAGAGCATCATCGGGTCCTTCGGTAAATTTTCGATTGCCATTATAACACCTCTCCGGTAATCAGCCAAGGGGCTGGTTGATTTACAAACATACTATCTTTGTTTGTCTTTGCCACATTGATCTGCAATACCTCCATATTTGAGATACCGTACTTATCAAAGAGTGGCTTGATGCCAGACAGGATATTTAACTCCAATGTATAGATGACAAACTGCATCTTCGGATTCTTCTTGAGCAGTCGCTGGATATCTTCCTCCAGATGCTTGTTTGCCACGATAAAGGAAAGCCGTGGTGTCGGGATTTTCGCCATAGACTCTTCCGACAGGTCTGGAATGATCTGGACGTTGTGCACACCAAACTGTTTCACATTGTCCTCCATCGTATCCTTCGCACCCTTATCATTCTCCACGCAGATGATCGCGCCATCACTTGCCACAAAGGCTGCCTCGATCGCGATACTCTCCGCATCGACCAGGCAGATCGTATCCTGCGAATCCACACCAAGCAGACTCATGATTACGGCACGGATTTCTTTTCCGACATACTTGATTGGTCCCTTTGAGAACATCTCGTTACGCATACCAATCCGGTACGACTCTCTTGTCTTCTCATTCAGAATGAAGATTACCGTCGGTCCTGTTATCTTACGATTGATCACCTCTTTGATCTTGACATGCTTTACCTGTCCTTCTTCCTCGATGCCGACCGCATACCACATATCATAATCGCCAAAGCCCGCCTCCCAGAAATCATAGAACAGCTCCTCATGGGATTCATCTGCAAAGATCAGCACACGTTTGTGTCCTTCCACTGTCGGTATTACATTCTTCTGTTTCCCGCAGATATCCAGAAGCTTGATCTTCTCCGGGCTCACCTGCATTTCCTTAGAAAAATACTCCATCCAGTTTAAGATCTGCTTTGTTGCATAACTTCCTTTTGCCATACAAACTCCTCCTCTTTATTAGTCCTTTATTTCTCGTTCTTATCCGATTTTTTATTCATTTCTTTTTCTGCTTCCTTCGCCGCATTTTCATGCTTCTTCAGATGCATCTTCTCCATCCAGCGGCGGAACACCTGCTTCATACGGCTTTCCCGCAATGTCTTTCGCTCATCATGACGCTCACGATAGATCGGTTCTCCCGTCTCTTCATCAAACTGCTTCAACCGAATATAATCGCCAGTCGCCGATGACAGATCTTTCGCCCGCAGCTTGTCTCTGAGCTGTACCGCGAAAAATGCATACAGACAAGCAAACACCGGAACACCTAAGATCATGCCGGCAACGCCGAACAGATCACCGCCTACTAAGATTGCAAGCAATACCCAGATACCGGAGATTCCAGTTGCATCGCCTAAGATCAACGGACCCAAGATATTTCCATCGAACTGCTGTAATACAATGATCCAGATGATAAATACCACAAACATGATCGGATCATCCATCAGCGCTAACAGTGCACCCGGCACGGCTCCGATAAACGGTCCGAAAAACGGAATGATATTTGTCACACCAACAACCACACTGATCAGCACTGCATACCGCATATGCACGGCGGAAGTGAATATAAAGCATATAATTCCAATAATGCAGGAATCTAAAATCTTACCATTGATAAATCCGCCAAATACAACATTCGCATAGGAACAGCCTTCCATGATCTTGTTGCCTGTCTTCTTTGAGAACAGACAGTAGATTACTTTCTTGCACTGTGCCAGCAGCACATCCTTGCTCATCAGCAGATAGATCATGACAATCAATCCAATAAAGAAATTCATAACCGCCTTGATTCCGACAACCACACCAGAAGAAAGCGTCTTCACAATCGTGTCAAGGTTTGGCATGATCTTGTCCTTCAGGATTGTAAATACATTATTCTCCGCATAATCAAGCACCTGCGACAGCTTATCTTCAATCATCTGGTTCTGTGCAAACACCTTCTTGATCCAGGTCTCTGCGTTATTGATATAATCCTCCGTGCTGTTCACAAGGTCTGTCAGACTCTCATACACACGCGGGATCACCAGCCACAACAATCCAGTCAACAGGCCAAGGAACAAAATCACCGTCAGGATCAAAGCCGGGACCTTCACTTTCTTATAAACCCTATCGTACTCCGCTTCTTTCTTAATCTTACAGACCAAAAAGGAAAGTCCACGCCGGATATAGATCATAATTGGATTCAACATAAATGCGATCACAAGTCCGATAATGATCGGTGTCATCGCGGAGACAACGTTTCCGAAAAATCCGAAAATTGACTTCCACTGTTTGATGACTTCTGCAAACAAAATACATGCACAGCCAGCAAGTGCAAGCATAACCCCAAGTTGAAGAATATTTTTATTCCACTTATTTTTCACGCGTCTATCTCCTTTTATCAACACAATAATTGACATTCATTATATCATTTTTAATCGGTAGAAACAACCTAATTCTTGTTGACACTCCCTATATTATTGACTAAAATATTTTCATATAATACGCAAAGGGGTGTATACACAGATGTATCGGAATATCATCAACGACTTTGCTGACTGGTACAACCAGGCAAAGCGCAAAATCTTATATATAAAAGGAGCGAAGGGTGTCGGCAAAACATGGGCGGTCCGCGATTTTGCCACAGCCTTTTTCAAGCAGCAATGCTATATCAATCTGGCAGAAGATTCTGCCTGCCGGGATGCAATCGCTGGCGATTCCAATCTGGATTTGCTGCTGTCTCAGCGTTTTTCGTTTGGGGACACATCGGATTGCATTTTTATTTTTGACGAGGTACAGGCTATGCCGGACTGTGCGGAATTTTTCTATGCTTTCCGCAAGAATCATCCGGATTACACCATCTGTCTGATCGCATCCTCTATGGAATTTACAGAGTTTGAATACAGTCACCCGGACGTTTTCGAGATCATCCGCATGCGTCCAATGACCTTTGAAGAATATATGATTGCAAGCAAGGCACATCCTTTCATAGATGCGATTTCAAAGCATAAGGACACACCGCTTACCAATCTTGAAATCGGCGCAATCACCTCCATGCTCCGGGAATACCTGTTAGTTGGCGGTATGCCAGGCGTGGTTCATGCATATTTGAAAAACCGGGATCTGTCCATCATCCGTCCGATGCAGGAGGCTCTGTTGGAAGACTATATCCAGCTTATGAAACAGACTTACCCGGTCGCACTTTACCAGCGATGCAAGCGTATCTTCCGAAGTATCCCGGAGCAGCTTGCCCGCGAGAACAAAAAATTCATGTACAAGTCCGTCGATTCCAATGCCCGCAGCCGGGAATACGCCGAAGCAGCGCAGGCATTATGCAACCTTGGAATCGCCCGGAAACTGCCACGTCTTACATCTGGAAATCTCCCTTTGGAGGAGCATGTTGATTACAAATCCTTTGAGCTGTTCTTCATCGATCACGGTCTGCTCCGTGCCGCTTATGGACTTCCTATGAACGAGGAGATTGATGTAAACGATATCCTGGCAGAAAAATGTGGTGCGATTGCAGAGCAGTTTATCTTCCAGGAGTTAAGCTCCAGGATTCCGTATCTGTACTATTGGGTATCCGGCGCAACAGCGCGCGTTCCGTTTGTTTATGAAGGAGAAGATGCCCCGGTTCCGGTCGATATCCGTTTCGTCCCGAATTCAAAGGCACAGAATATTAAGACATTCCGAAGTAAAAATTCAAATACAAACATTGCAGTGAAGGTAAGCTTCAATCAGGTGTCTCTCGATGGAGACACCCTGAATATCCCGGCTTACGGTCTGTGGAACATGTAAGCTACTGCATCTCGATCAAACGGATGAAATCCTGATCCGATACAGCCTTACTGTAATACCACCCCTGCATAAAATGGCAGCCAATGTCGGCAAGGTGATCGCGCATCTCCGCGGTCTCCACGCCCTCTGCCACGATGTGTAACTCTAATTCATTCAGCATACCGATCGTATGCTTCAACGTAATTCCAGCTTTCGTGCTCTTAAATGCATCCCAGATAATATACTTATCCAGTTTGATGATTGAAAACGGCATATGGTTGATATAATCAATATTGGCATATCCAAAGCCATAATCATCCAGCGAGAATTTAATTCCATACTGTACGAGATCCATGATGTTCGCATTGACCATGTCCGCCATACTGATGGTCGCAGTCTCCGTAATCTCAATGTTGATCTGATTCGGACGCACATCGTATTTTTCCATGATCTGTTTTACCCGGTCTGAAAAATGCTGCTGCATCAGCTGCACCGGACTGATATTGACCTCAATGTACTCTACTGTCGTCTGTGCCAGCTTGAAATCATGAATAAACCGGCACACCTTATCCAGAATCACTTCTCCCATCTCAATAATCATACCGTTCCGTTCTGCAATCGGGATGAAATCCTCTGGTGATATCCAGCCAAGTTCTACATCATGCAGGCGTACCAGTGCTTCGGCGGAGTTATAAACGCCCTTCTCCACCGAGAAGATCGGCTGATAATATACCAGCAGCTCATCCCGGTCGAGCGCCTGCTTGACTGCCTTTTCAAACGCTTTGTCTTGTTTGATCTTGCCTAAGTCATAATCCTTCGCATAGGCAATCCTGCCCTTCTGCAAACGCTTTGCCATCGACATGGAATAATCCATAACCTCGATCAACTGTCCATATGCCGATGCATCTGCCTGACAATTCACACAACAGATGGATGCCGACATCATAATACCTGCCTGATTCTCACTGTACCACGGGATGGCGAAACCGCTCATGTACCGTCTGTGCCACCGCATCAATCTGATCCAGATCTTTGTATAGCACGATGCAGAACTGATCTGCGCCTAAGCGGAACACCGTCTTGGGAAACGGAAGCGTCTCCAAGAAAACTCCGACCTGCCGAAGCAGATTATCTCCGTTCTCGACACCATAGGTCTTATTGATAAACTTGAAATCATCCATCGCAACGACTACGATTCCAAATGGTTTTTCATTAATGAAAAACGTATGCAGATATTCGCCCAAAAAATGCCGGTTAAACTGCTTTGTCACCATATCGATGACCGCATTCGGATTCTGCAGATAATAATAAAATGTCAGACAGACCGTTGCCGTCACGAAATTCAACAACACTACATGCGTTTTCAACTGCAAAAAGACCGCTAACACAACAATCATCATATGCCAGATCCCAATTCAACACAGGCACTCCCCGTTCCTAATAAACACTGCCTTCCATCCATACATTCAAATCCAGTTCCTGTCCGATTCCTGCAATCGTGCCAGTTCCCGTATACTGCCAGCCGGCATACAGATATGGGAAATCCGGCTGATTCGCATAATGCGCCAGCCACAGCTTATAATCTCCCAGTCTTGTCATATCCAGCTTCTGCACAAACCAGTTCCGGTTCGAATAGATCATCGGTGTGTATCCTGCGTTCTTCACTGTCTCGCAGAATCCGACAACGCCATCCGTCCGTGCATCATTGGAGAGGTCTGCCGTTCTCGCTCCGTCCGCATAGACCTCCTCTGTATCAATCACAACCGGCATATCGAGCGTATATGCAGATGCCAGATTCAGCGCAAACTGTGCTTCCTCCACACCTTCCTCGTAGCTGATTGCCTGGCTGTAAAAATAAATTCCTACCTTGATTCCGGCTGTTTTCGCGCCCTCAATGTGTGTCTGGAACATCTCATCCTCGACAAGCTTGCCCTCGGAGCCGTAGCCTCGGTATCCGACCCGGATAAATGCAATCGTAACACCTGCCTGCTTCATCGCCTCCCAGTCAAGCTCTGACTGATACGAAGACACATCCACGGCAAGTGCAGATAACCTGCTGCCATCTCCGGCATGGTATGCCATGATCGTGCTGTCGCCGTCCTCCATGTAGAAATTATCTGTCTGAAAATCGTTTCGTGGCACTTCCTTTACAATCTTATAAAATTCACAATTCGGGATATCTCCGACCAACACATAACTTGCTTTCGCAAACTGCCAGAAGTTCGTATAGATCATCTGCGCTTCTGCGCCCGGCTGCAATGTCCATGTATACCCTTTTCCCGTCACAGGAACCGGCCTATATTTCTTGCTTTTTCCGATATTGATGCCAATCACTACACCGATCAGAACAAGCACAAGTGCAATGGCGCCAACCAGTATCACATGCGGCCAGTATATCTCATAATCTCTTTTTTTCTGCTGTTCCATACTCTTTGGTGAACCTTTCTTAACCTACTTCCTATCATATCACAAACGGGCATCTGACTCAACCGGAAACGCCTAATTTTTCGAGCGTTTTATTATATATGCGCCGAGCACGCACAGCCCGACTCCACCGACAATAATCACCAGAGCCGGCACACCATTCTCTGAAAAAATCGGCAGAACACGAGCAACCTGTTTCGGATAAAATGCGGCTGTCACGGACAATGCATTGTTGAAAAAGTGCATCAGCATTCCAGGCAGCAGGCTTCCCGACTGCACTGCCACATAGCAGAGTGCCATACCGATCAGTGCTGTCGTCGGCGTCTGCACCAGATTCATATGATACAGCCCAAATATGATTGCCGCTGTCAGAATTGCCACCCGCTTCTTCATCGTATGCTCCAGCGAAGATAACAGAAAGCCGCGGAACAAAAGCTCCTCGCACACCGCCGGAAGCAGAGCAATCAGCAGCAGACAGACGCCATACCCATATGTATAGATTGCTTCCATAGACCCTGTCATGCTCTCCGCACTCTCCGGGAACAACATGCTCGTGATACTCGTCAAAAGCATACCAACCAGAATCGTTCCCATCATCAGCACAAGTCCGCCAATCAAAAAGCCCGGGCGGCAAAGCCGGATACGAAATGTCTTTCGCATATTCTTCTTTGTATACCATGCCGTCAGAAGCGGAACACCACCGACAACTCCCTGTGTAACGAGCAATCCGACAAGCATACTCTTCGCGCTGGCAAAGCCTCCGGCATAGATCATCAGCACGAGAACGACCGGCAGCATCAGACAGGCATCTCCAACCGACGGTACGCCACCCTTGATCATATTGCTTCGGCGCTCAAAGATCTGTACACTTCCTGTTCCATCGCCAAACAAAATTGCTTCACTGTTGTAAAGCTTTCCAAGTATAAGCACCGCAACGATTCCATATGCCACATTGCTGAACAAGACGATCGTGATTGCGGAAAAACTGAACTTAAACGCCAGCAGATCCCGGATCAGCAGACAGATATTTGCAACCGGGACAAGTGCCATGTTTCTGGTGAGTGTGACATTTGGCATAAACCCGATGAACGATGCAGACATCACAAGCAGCATAAGCGGCGTAATATAATTATTTGCCTCCTTGTAGGTCTTTGCAAATACGCAGAAGCACATGGAAAGCGCACTGATTAAAACTGCAAAAGCAAGGATACACAGGCAGCAGACTAAGATTGCCGGAACGAATTTCGATATCTGAATCTTGGAAACCGCACCGGTCGTCTGTGCCGCCAGTTTATACAGATACACACCAATTCCACCCATCGAAAGGACATTTAACAAAGCAGATGCGACGCCAATCGTTCCAACAGTCAGAAATTTACTGAAGATCAGTTCCTGATTCGTGACCGGCAGCGTCAATATCGTCTCAAGCGTGCCGCGTTCCCGCTCTCCGGCGGTCGTGTCAATCGCCGGGTACATCGTTCCCATCAGCAGGCTGACAACAAGCATAAACGGCACGATCACGCCGAGCAGACTGCCTGTCGACTCCTCTGTACTCGCGCGGTCATCAGACTCTACCTGAAATGGATGCAGTACCGTATCCGGATCTAATCCCGCCTCCTCCAGTCTCTGATTCGTCAGGGACTCCGAGTACGCCGAGAGCACCTGACGAACTTTCTGTTCTGCATAGCTTGAATTCGTAACCGAAGACAGATACGCGATATTATATCCGGTTCCATCTTCATTTTCATATACAATTGCATTGATTTTATCTCCGCGCAGAATCACCGAAATATCTGCATCCATGACATTTAGATCATCCAATTTGAAATGCAGCGTTTCATCATCCGGGTGCAGAAACATCTGAACAAGCTCTGGGTTTGTATCCATAAAGTCAACCGCAATTTCATACGTCTGTGCATCCATCTGTGTTGTCACTTTCGACATCATGACCATACCACCGACAAACATCAATGGATAGATTAAAAGCGGAACAATCACCATCATTATGATCGTCTTTTTATCCCGGAGAACGTCTAATATTTCTTTCTTATACAGTTGTTTGATTACCTTGAAATTCATGACATTTTCTCCTTTCCTGCAGGTATCAGCTTTTTAAATGCATCCCGCAGATTCGTTGTTTCTGTCTGTGCATAGATCTCCGGCAGAGTCCCCTCTGCGATCACACGTCCATACGCCAGCATCAAAATCCGGTCACACAGAAGCTCCGCTTCCTCCATATAATGCGTCGAATAAAGCACTGCCTTTCCGCATCCCTTCTCCGCCCGCATGAAATCAACGATTGCACTGCTGCTCACAATATCCAGTCCCAACGTCGGCTCATCAAAGATATAGAGCTTCGGACTGTGGATCAGGCACCGGGAAATAGACGCCCGCTGTGTCTGTCCGGTGGAAAGCTTCTCGATCCGGTTGTCGATAAAATCCCCCAGCGATAAAATCTGTGCAATCTCTTCAATCCGCGCCTGAATCACATTCTCCGGCAATCCATAGATGTTCCCGGCAATCGTCAGCAGCTCCCGCGTGGAAAGTCTGCCGTACAGCTTCGTATTGCCCGACAGATAGCCAATCTGCCGTTTGATCTCTGTCTGATCAGTGATGATCCGGTTGCCATCGGTATATCGGACTACACCCTCCGTCGGCTGCATCAGGCAGCCAAGCATCCGCAGCAACGTCGTCTTTCCCGCACCATTTGGTCCCAACACGCCGACAATCTCCCCCTCTTTTATGTGCATACTTACATGATCGACCGCTGAAAATAATATTTTCTTATGCTTTTTCTCATTTTTTTCAAACTGCTTTACCAGATTTTCTGCCTCTAACATTTCTTCTCCTTTCCCACTTCATCCGCTCCATCTTCATTGATTAAAAAAGGCTGTCCTGCATTTACAGACAGCCTTAATATTTGTAATTGATCTTATACTCTTCACTGCCAAGCTTGACATGTACAATTCTATGATTATAACCAATCCGGTTATAGCGGCACATCAGCTTTGTGATCCAGCCCAGATTCTTCGGTATCTCCAGATACCGGAAGATCGGCTGCTCCTCGATAATACGGTAATCCGGTCGCCATGCGCCAAACATCTGCGCGGCATCGTTCACTGAAAACTTCCGTTTCTTCCGCTTCTGTACTGTCTGGCTGTGCTTCCATGTGTTCGCTGTTGCATTCGCGAGTGTTGTGGACGCAGTAAATACCAGATGAGAACCCGGGAATAACGCCCGGATCTTCGCAATCAGATCCCGTACCTCATTCTTATTCAGGTACGAAAATCCATCGTCGCACACAAACATGACACCCTGGTTCTGTTTGCATCGGATCTCATCTAACCACGAGAAATCCATCAGCCGCCGCCCGATCGTCTTCTCCCGCTCGCGCACACCATACATCGCCCGCCGGATCGACATGATATTATGTGAATCTACGCTATACCACTGAATTCTTCCATTGTCCACCCTGCCAAACATATTGTCCAGCCGGCATGCCATATGTACAACTGTACCACAAGGGAACTCCTCGGTAAACCGGCGCACCAGCGTATCACAGGCACTCGCATCCGCCGCCATGCGGATATTCTGATATTCACTGATATGTGGATTCAATCTTGTAAAATCAAACTTATGATCGTATATAAATTTGGACGCCCAATCATCTTTAAAATATTCAGGATATTTCTTCGACCAGTCCGACATCATCTTCAAAGGATAGATTGCACGCAGCGATGTATCGAATGTGCCGTTGATACAGTCAATCAAAAATCCCTGTGCTTTCTTATACTCCTTTGTCTTATCATAGATCATGAAATCCTCGGCTTCCTCTTCAAATTCGAAGAAGCGAATATTCACGCCCGCTTTTTTTGCCTTTTTATAGAATTCACGCGCATAACAATGATACAGATCCTGCACCCCGGAGAACAGCACTACATCATCACAGATATCTGTCATATCTCCATAATACGGGCTGGTATATTCGGTCTTGACCGCATAGTCACGCACCCAGTAGGAATTCAAAAACTCTTTGACATGTTCATTGTAAAATGTCCACTTCGCATGTCTGGAATTCTCGATCAATTCCTGCTCCAAGCCCTTATCAAAAAACTCGGTATCCATCATGGGCGACAGCAAATATAACTGATCCGGTTTGCGCAAGCCTTCCCGCCAGGCTGCCATCGCAAGTGACAATGCCAGTCCACCGCCAGCGCCACAGCCCATCAGAACTACGCGTTCCACGTCCTGTCCCTTCGTACAGTTCGCATACGCCGGTTCCAGCATCTGAAAGACTTCCCGGCAACAATGCTCCGGTGCAAGTGGATACATCGGCAGGAAAATGCCCGCATGACAGGCAAGTGCGGTCTTCGCAAGGAACATCCATTCCGCAGGGTTCATCCGAAAGCAAAGCTTACTGGAATACAGGTACATAATATAGGTCCCATTGAAGCCCTGTTTTGGCACGAGCCGATAACACAACCGTCCCTCTTCGTGCAGCTCATCGATATCAAACTGCTTGACAACAAACGGCGGAATTTTAAACTCAGCTTTCCGTTTGCTGAGTTCCACCTGCCGCTTCAGATCTTCCGCACGCATCCTATGAAATTTTGAAGATATCGCTTTTCCCATAGTACCTACATTTTACCAAACTTATCCTATATGGGCAAGCTGTTTTCTATACCTCGTCTGCAGCCCATCTCTTTTAACACGGAAGACGGGGTGATGCGGAGACAATCACCGTGCCCCTGCGGAAGATGGGGCGCCAGGTGCCGGTGGCACCTGCTTAGCGCCGACCGAGTTTCTGCGGAAGATGGGGTGAGGCGGAGGCAATCACCGTGCTCCTGCGGAAGATGGGGCGCTAGGTGCCGGTGGCACCTGCTTAGCGCCGACCGAGCCGTAGGCGAGACCTTGAACCCATGGGTTCAAGGTCTTTTCTGCATCAAAAAAGGGATAGGCCAATCGCCTATCCCTTTTGATGCGGAAGATGGGACTTGAACCCACACGGTATTGCTACCACAGGCACCTGAAGCCTGCGCGTCTGCCAATTCCGCCACTTCCGCGTACTGCGTTTCGTATCATATCATTTCTATCCACAAATGTCAACAGGAAAATTGATAAAATCGAAACGCTTTTTTACTTTTAATTATTCTGCATCTGTTTCAGAGGCATCACTGCCTGTAGCAGACGGTGTCTCTACGGCTGCATCACTGGCGGTTGCCTGTACACCCTTGCCATTCTCTAACAGGTAATCAACTACCTTCTGTGCCAGTGCATAATAGACAAGATCCTCAGAAGTATAATTCTCTTCAAGACCGGACTCATCATCGTAACCATAATAATCCATGATCGTCTTCTTATAGTCATCGACCTCTGCCTTATCAACTGTGATTCCGGCATCCTTTGCAACTGCACATACCGCAATCTTTTCCTTCATGTAATCCTCTGCCAGACCCTGTACATACTCACGGAAATCAGACTCGCTCTGGAAGCCATATCTGGCCGTTACATAATCGCCAAGTGAATAACCATACTGGGAAGCTGCCTGCTCCTGCTGGGAAATACTCTTATCAATCAGATCCTGCATTTCCTTCTCCGGATACTCGTTATAAGTGGTCTTCTCTACAAGCACCTGCATAACTGCGCTCTCATTTGCGCTCTTATCCGACTTGTCATACTGCTCAACCAGATCCTTTCTGACGGAATCTTCATATTCCAGAATCGTTGTTGCATCTGTATAAGAAGCAACAAATGCATCATTGTATTCCGGAAGCTGTGTCTCTGTGATATAGTTAATCGTGATCTTAAAATCTGCTTCCTTTCCGTTCAGTTCATCTTTGCCATAATTCTCCGGGAACGTTGCCTTGATGTTAAACGTCTCACCAACCTTATGTCCTATGATACCATCCTCAAAGCCAGGAATCATAGAGCCACTTCCAAGTGTCAGATCATAACCGGCGCCGTTTGAATTACCACCTTCAAATTCCTCGCCATCAATACTTCCAACAAAGTCAATATTGACATTGTCGCCTTCCTTGACGGTTCCTTCCTTCACCTGTGTCTTCGTTGCATACTGCTGCAACAGGGAATCAATCTTTGTCTTTACATCCGCATCTGTCACGGTTGATTTTGTCTCTTCATATTCCAGTCCCTTATAGTCTGGCAGATCGCAATACGCTGCATATTTGTCAATCATGCTCTGCTGGTCAACGCCGTCTACCTTCTTTCCACATCCGGTAAGCATTGTCATCCCAAGTGCAAGACTCAGTACATACCCAAGTGTTCTAAACTTCTTCATAATACATATCCCTTCTGATTCTACCTAAAAATATAGGATTTAAAAAACTTAAATCCCTAGCATTTATACCATATTTTAAGGAAAATGAAAAGGCAATTTTCATATTTCACAAAGAAATCACAGGGCATACACATTTTTTCCGGCTTGTATAAGGCACAAAAATGGCTTGAATACGCGGTTTTTCGGCATTTTAGGAGTCCAAAAAATCGCAACATCTAGTTTTTGTGCATTTTTTTCATACTAGATTTAGTGTTTTCATGTTTACAAACCACAAGTCAGATGATATAATGTGAAACCGTATTCACGTTTTTTATTTGGATACCAAAGAAATACACTGACAGATAGTTTTAGGAGAGGGTTTATGAAAGTTATCAAACGAGATGGTCATACAGTGACCTATGACCGCAGCAAAATCATCACTGCCATCAAAAAGGCAAATGCTGAGGTTGAACCATGTGAAAAAGTAACCGATGAAAAAATTGAGGAGATTGTTCAGGGGATTGAAAGCAAGAACCGCCCACGTATGCTGGTGGAGGATATCCAGGATATCATCGAGCAGAAGCTGATGGCGGACGGCAAGTTTGTGCTTGCCAAGACTTACATTATTTACCGTTATACCCGTGAGCTTGTCCGTAAGGCAAATACAACGGACGATTCTATTTTAAGTCTGATCAAAAACCGTAACAAAGATGTTATGGAAGAAAATTCAAACAAGAACGCAACGGTTGCCTCTACCCAGCGTGACCTGATCGCCGGTGAGGTATCCAAGGATCTGACACGTCGTGTTCTGCTGCCGGAGAAGATTTCCAAGGCACATGATGAGGGCGTACTGCATTTCCACGATGCGGATTATTTCTTACAGCCAATCTTCAACTGCTGTCTGATCAATATCGGCGATATGCTTGATAATGGAACAGTGATGAACGCAAAATTGATTGAGAGCCCAAAGAGCTTTCAGGTAGCCTGTACGGTTATGACACAGATTATTTCCTCGGTTGCCAGCAGCCAGTATGGCGGACAGTCTGTGGATATCCGTCATCTCGGCAAATATCTGCGCAAGAGCTACAACAAATATAAGAACAAACTGGTTGAAGAATTCGGAGATAAGATCGACGATGCAATCCTGGAGCAGATGGCACAGGACCGCCTGCAGGACGAGCTTCGTTCCGGCGTTCAGACAATCCAGTACCAGATCAATACATTGATGACAACGAACGGACAGTCCCCATTCGTGACATTGTTCCTGAATCTCGATCCAAACGACGAATACATTGAGGAGAACGCGATCATCATCGAAGAGATCCTCCGTCAGCGTCTCGAAGGTATCAAAAATGAGAAGGGTGTGTATGTAACACCTGCATTCCCGAAGCTTATTTATGTATTGGATGAGCACAACTGCTTAAAAGGTGGAAAATATGACTATATTACGAAACTGGCAGTCAAGTGTTCAGCCAAGCGTCTCTATCCAGATTACATCTCTGCGAAGAAAATGCGCGAAAACTACGAAGGTAATGTATTCTCCTGTATGGGATGCCGTTCGTTCCTCTCTCCTTGGAAGGATGAGAATGGAAATTATAAATGGGAAGGACGTTTCAACCAGGGTGTTGTATCCCTGAACCTTCCACAGATTGGTATTCTGGCGAAGGGCAACGAAGAGAAGTTCTGGAGCATGCTCGATGAGCGTCTGGAGCTGTGCTACGAAGCTCTGATGTGCAGACATAATGCACTGCTCGGTGTTACCTCGGATGTCAGTCCGGTACACTGGCAGTACGGTGCGATTGCCCGTCTGAAAAAAGGTGAAAAGATCGATCCATTATTGAAGGATGGATACTCTACAATCTCCCTTGGTTATATCGGCTTGTACGAGGTAACAAAGCTTATGACTGGCAAGAGCCACACAGAACCGGAAGGTGAAGAGTTTGCCCTTCGCGTTATGAACCGCCTGCGCAAGGCTTGTGATACATGGAAGGAAGAAACCGGACTTGGCTTCGGTCTGTACGGCACGCCGGCAGAAAGCCTCTGCTATCGTTTTGCACGGATCGATCAGGAACGTTTCGGCACGATCAAGGATATCACAGACAAGGGCTACTATACAAACTCTTATCATGTGGATGTCCGTGAGAAGATCGACGCATTCAGCAAGTTCCGTTTTGAAAGCCAGTTCCAGACAATTTCCTCCGGTGGTGCGATCTCTTATGTGGAGATTCCGAATATGCGCCACAACTTAGAGGCACTTGAAGAGATCGTGCGTTTCATCTACGACAACATCCAGTATGCGGAGTTCAACACGAAATCCGATTACTGCCATGTCTGTGATTACGATGGAGAAATCATGATCAATGATGACAATGAATGGGAATGTCCACAGTGCGGCAACAAGGATCACTCCAAGATGAATGTGACACGTCGTACCTGTGGCTACCTCGGCGAGAATTTCTGGAATGTCGGCAAGACAAAAGAAATCAAAGCACGTGTATTACATCTGTAAAGTCGAGGTTAGAAAATAGATATGAATTATGCGGATATCAAGCGCATTGATGTGGCAAACGGACTCGGCGTGCGGGTTTCCCTGTTCGTGTCCGGCTGTTCCCATCACTGCAAGGGCTGTTTTAACGAAGAAACATGGGATTTCAACTACGGAAAACCATTTACAGAAGCAGAGAGCGAGCAGATCCTGGATTATCTGAAACCAGACTATATCAAAGGGCTGTCGCTACTCGGCGGGGAACCTTTCGAATATGTCAATCAACAGGGACTGCTGCCTTTGCTTCGACGTTTTAAGTCTCTGTACCCACAGAAGGATGTGTGGTGCTACACAGGCTATGATTTTGAAAAAGATATACAGGAAAAAATGATGGTGATGTGGCCGGAGACACGTGAATTGCTCCGCTACATCGATATACTGGTCGACGGAGAATTCGAAATGGATAAAAAAGATTTATCCCTCCGCTTCCGCGGCTCCTCCAACCAGAGAATCATTAATGTCAAGCGTTCGCTTGCAGAAAGCAAAATTTGTCTGGAGGAGGAATTTTACAAATGATTACCCATATGCAGGTAAATGTTAAGAAATTAAACGAAAACTCAGTACTGCCAACCTACGGTTCTGCCAACGCTGCCGGTGCCGATTTGTATGCATGTATCGATGCGCCACTTACGATTGCACCACATGAGACGGTGATGGTTCATACCGGACTTGCCATGGAGATTCCAGAAGGTTATGCGGGACTTGTCTATGCCAGAAGCGGGCTGGCTGCCAAGCGTCATCTGGCTCCTGCGAATAAAGTCGGTGTTGTCGATTCCGATTACCGTGGCGAGTTTATGGTTGCTCTGCACAATCACAGCAACGAGCCACAGACGATCGAGCCAAAGGAGCGTATCGCACAGCTTGTCATCACACCCTATATCGTTGGTGATTTCGCAGAGGTTGACGAATTAGAGGAAACCGAACGCGGTGCCGGTGGTTTTGGTTCCACCGGACGATAAGATACTATTTCAACAAATGGGTGCACTAAACAAGTGCACCCATTTGTTTCTGTTTCATTTTCTGAATATCTGCTGTCATATCCCGCACAGCAAACACAACCGCGGTCACATGCCCCTGTGTATCCCAGCATTGTGGTGTCAGAATCGAGCAGGAAGAAATTCCCAGATCATTCTCTGAGACAAATGTAATATAGGATTCTCCCTTCAAACGCTCATCCAGGTCTGACAGATTGACAAACTTTTGATAAGCGACCCTATACGCCTGTCCCACGAAATTCTGAACGTAGCTTTCCAGCATGGCTCTTGCAGTTGCCTGTTTCTGAAGCACCGCACCGACTTCGCCCGGCATTTTGATGGCCTCCCACTCGCCCGTATCCAGGTGAATCAGAAGATTCAGCTTATAAATACTTCCAACTGCGTTGATGATCCGAAACTGCTTCTGCATCTCCCGCATCGTATTCTGTGCCAATCGGTTTCGCAAAAACGCAAGCACCAGCAGGAAAAAGATATAGACTGACGTACTAAACGCCAGAATCGTCGTCCGTGTCGCAAACACCTGTCCGGGCGGATATATCGCATACATTTGGTAATTCTTATACCGCATCTGTTTTCCGAACCAGCACTTACCCTTATATTTTAATTTCGTGATTTTTCCGTTTTCCCATGCATTTTCGTCTGTGATGTCGATAGGACAACCAATCACCGATTGTCCCTGTACATGCTTCTCATTTGTATTCAGCACAATTTCACCGTTCGTAATAATCACCATGCTATCCATCTTGAATTGATGTCCGGAAAGCATCGTATCGAGAGAGATTTCATTTACGCCCATTGGGCGAAGCTCTACCTCATGATAACAAAGAATCAGTCCGGTCACATCCTCTCTTGCGACGACTGCAAAATCATATGTCTTTTCTCCGATCTGCAGCCGTTCCATATAAGATTTTTCCGGATGCTCCAGAATCTGCGATACGGAATCATTTTTCAGTTCCTTCTCAAACAGGATCTGTGCATCTTCTCCGCTGAAAAGAACGCAATTCCCTGCTTTGTCTGTCACGACAACCCCAGTGAGATTCTCATCCACCACATACGCATCCAAAATGTCCTTGTGAATTGCCACCCCATACTGCTCATACATTGCAATCGAGATTGCCTTTTCCTGCAGATTGACCAGATTCTTCGTCTTATCATCGCTCACATAATTGTCGTACCGTTCACAGGTCTGACGTGCATATAGCAGTGTCTCATCTGCCACGCCACTGACCGTATGCTTTGCCATATAGGTTGTGAGCAAAAAAATAAATGTCAGTAATAAAACTCCCGCCACGGTTGGAATCAATCTTATCACGACATTTTTCTTCGCATGTTTCGTATGTTTCACCATCATTTATCCCCCCTACGATATAATTGGTGCTTTTTCTTTTGTCCCCGCACCAATTATATGTCATGATGTGCCAGCTGTCTACCATTAATTTACAACCCCCCCCGGAATTTTACATTCCGAGGGACACAAGAGAAGAATGGCTTTTACTCCAGATTTAACTTATGCTTGCAGGTAAGTGTCGTAGCCACAGCCAGCACTGCAATTCCGACAACCTCCATGATCATTGCAGATGACAGCACAACCAGATACTGTTTCGCCGATGAGGAAATCTGCTCCATATACCCCTCAATATCCGCTTTTGTCAGAATCTCTCCAAGAATCACAACCAACACGCCATACAATATTTCCAACAATGCATAAAATACAACAGACCATACACGTTTGCCCTTTGTGAATGCATGCCCGAACGAATAAGCTGCATTGATCGTCCAGATCGTAAACAACACGCCAAACCACATCGTAAGTATCAACAGTGCTCCATCGAATACGATGATTCCTCTATCTAATGTCGTGCCAAACATAGAAACCAGATTCTGTACAAATCCGATGAACTCATTAAACACATTGAAATTTCCGGTTGCAACACAGATTGCAAGTCCATATATTGCAACAAGCCATGCTACCATAACAAGATCACAGATCAGTCTGGCAATGATGAGTGTTGACTCCTTGACCGGCAATGTATGTGTCAGATATCCCTGATCCTTGAAGAACCGGTTCCGGAAATCCATACACGGAAGCAGAATCACCAGAATAACAACCGCAAACATTGCAAAGGCGAACATTACATCGACCAGCTTTACAAACACTGCAAATGCCGTACCTCCGACCATGTTGTACAGCTTATCCAGTCCCAGCACAAGGCAGGCAAACAGCATCACGCCAGCAGATAACATGCCCGCAAAAGCGGAACGGTTTACAAATTCATTTTTTATACATTTTCCTAGCATCGAAATACCTCCCTGAATATCTCATCGATTGACTGTCCTTTTTCTGCCCGCAGTGCATCCGCATCCTTCTGACAGATAATCTCTCCCTCCTTGATGAAGATGACTTCATCCAATATGTTCTCAATATCTGAAATCAGATGTGTGGACAGCAGAATTGTCGCTTTCTCATCGTAGTTTGTAAGAATCGTCTGCATGATATAGTCTCTGGCTGCCGGATCGACACCCGCGATCGGCTCATCTAAGACATACAATCTTGCCCGGCGGCTCATCACCATAATCAACTGTACCTTCTCTTTGTTACCCTTCGACAGCTTCTTCAAGGTCATATCCGGGTCAATATTCAAGAGCTTCATCATGTCATATGCACGCGTCTCATCGAAATCCGCATAGAAATCCTTGAACATATTGACAAGTTGACGGATCTTTAAGTACTCGTTGAAATACGTCCGTTCCGGCAGATACGATACAACCGCCTTTGATTCCGGTCCCACCTCGTGTCCACAGATACGGATACTTCCTTTCTCTGGCTGCAGCAGACCAACCAGCATCTTGATGAGTGTCGTCTTACCACTTCCGTTCGGTCCCAGCAGACCAATGATCTTTCCTTCCGGCAATATCAGGTTCAGGTTCTCAAATACAGTTTTCGAGATACCGTATCCTTTCTTCACGCCGGATACTTCTACTAAATTACTCATGTGCTCCCTCCTCGTGTAAATATCCTTTCAATACTGTTACAATCTCACCATCTGCATATCCAAGTGTTCTCATGCTATCCACAAATGCCTGTATATGCTTCTGACTCAGCTCCTCTCTCATACTCGTTCCTCCTGCCTTTGGTTCTGCTACAAATCGCCCTGCCGTCCGCTGGGAATAGAGCACGCCTTCGCGCTCTAACTCCGAAAGTGCTTTCTGCATCGTATTCGGATTCACACCTGCGGTCAACGCCAGCTCCCGTACTGCCGGAACCTGATCGCCCGGCTTCAGGATACCCTGTGCGATCTGCATCTTTATCGCATCCACGATCTGTAGATAGATCGGGGATTCATTGTTAAACTTCCACGCCAATCTTTGTTCCTCCTTTTTGTATTATTGTATTATCCGAGTAGTACAATAATACAGTAGTACAGTTTTGTCAAGTAGTTTTTATAAAAATATGCAAAACATTTTTCATAATTGCTTTTATATAAAAAAAGAAGCCATCCGCATACACAGATAGCAGGTGGTTTATTTTTCTGTCTATACAAAAAATCGAGCAGGTTAACACCTGCTCGTTATAAAATAATGTTAGACTGTATTCGAATTTAAGAAGAACAATTAAACTATTATATTTTCATTACCCAAACAATCTCTTCAACCAATTCCAAATATCTGACTGCAATAAAATAATTTATACCCCCTTTCTTAATTGCTCTATAAAAGCTTACACTTCACATAACATTTTCTTACTTTGGATGTTGTTTTAAAATCTGATAACTATTTTTATATGAAAACACCAGCCAAGCAAGCCATAACCATAACAACAATTCCACATAATAACTGCTATACAAAAATAAGCATATCAAAACCGCACCCAATATTCCATTTGTTTTTTTGCTCCTCACTCTAAAACAATCTAACAAAACATAAATACTAAACAATATAAATAGCGCAACATATTTAACACCTATTTGTACCGCTTCTACACCTATACACATACCATAAATTATCAACGTCAACAGAATGCATGCCATTTTCACACGTCGCTTAGTTTCTGTTAAGGTATCCCCACTGTTCCAGACAGCCACAAGCAACACTATCATACCAATACAAAAATTCACATTGGCACAGTACCGATGATACAAATATGATACACTCGGTTTGATATGGAATCTTAGTTTTTCATCAACCGTCACTGGATATTCTACTTCTACATTTCCTTTCAAATCCCCACTCTGTTTTATACGGATTACCTCTGTTCCCGGCTTTTCTGCCTTCACCATGCAGCCTTGAAAATCCTTATGATTCCATGCCAATCCGATGATTACATATTCATGCTCTATCGTTAAATCTGCATACGGATAGTAACTAGACAAATCCTCACATACAACCGTCGTGCTCGTTTCCTCTGGAATATATGCATAAAACGTCTTCTTTGGTGCAAATATATATGCAAGATTACATACGATCCCACATATCGCAAAAATTATTACAGCTCTGCGCACTGTCTTTTTTGCAAATGCATCCCTGACACAACGCCATACACTTACCCGTTGTTCTATCTTACCTGTCAATATCAGGTATATCACAACTGATGCAATATGCAGGTATATTATAATAGTCGTTTTATCTGCCTGTGGGAACAACCGAATTAACATCTTACATATGCTGACTCCTGCAAACAAAAAACTCTCTGAAACAACTACATTTTTAATCATTGTATAAACCATACAACACGCAAGCAACACAGGCATCCAGTTGATCAGCCTTGGCACCCACAGCCACGGAATAATTGTATAGCGTACAGTTTCCGTTGTTTGATTCCTTACAACTGTGGAAAATATGTTATAATCCTGCACAGAAATACCAACGATCAAAATATATGTAACAATATACATTATGGTACAATAAATAATTTTTCTTTTCATGTTTAATATATACTTAAGATATTACTAAAGTAACTAATCTTTTTTTCAAAACTAACAAGTTTAATATAATATCCCTTACCCCATGAACATATCCTACAATATGTATCATATTTGCCGTCTTCATAGATTTTATATATTCCTGTAATCGTAAAAAAATGTGATTTTATTTTCTGATTAACAGGATATAAAGCCCCCGCATTGTTTTTATAAAGTTGTAATGGTTCCCTTGGTGAATAATACGATGCAACAACTGGTATATTATCATCAAGCATATTAATAATGCCATATTTTATATTATCTCCATCATAACTTTGTGCCCAATTAACTCTATATTCAGCACCATTATTATTTAACGTTATACGAAGTCCTTTTTCCATAGTTTTCGGAAAAACTCCAAAAACACGGTCTATTTTATATGTCTCAAATTTTTTATTCACAAATTTTTTATAGCTATCATTTGTATATGCGCCTGCATTTTTTTTCAAAATACCTGCATCACTTATCTGATAAGCGTGTGTATCTAACAAATACAACTCTAGATCACTCATTGCAATAAGACCGCATCCGTTGTCTTCTATATTCTTATTCTCATTTTCCCACCATCCTTGATTTCCCCCCATCAAACAGTTTCCATTAGGATCTAATATAGACACATAATTATACTTTTCCAAATATGCAATATCAACTATATCTTTGCTGAATGGTTTTTCATCAATAGTATCTGGAATACCATCCCCATCTGAATCTTTTTTCCCCGGATGACTCTTCATATGCGCAATAGTACACGAGTATAAATTACCATCCACGTAAACAACTTCTTGAGTAGGCACCCCTCCTAATTCGTCATAATCACTAATCCCATCTCCATCTGAATCTACAAGATTAGGATCTGTATATACAATTTTGTTATTGGACAGTTTTATTCCATTAATTTCATATATATCATATATTCCATCTCCATCACTATCCTTCATATCTATATTATCAACAGTTTCTTTTTGAAGGTTTTCCATCACTTTTATCAAATCTTCAGACCTTGCTGCATAATAATAATTCCCACCTGTAGTATATGCCAGATTTTCCATCACTCCCGAAATTCCACTTGCAACATTAACACAATAAATAACTATATTATTATCATTAGCACACGTTATAATGTTTTTGGACTCAGATACGTCCCCATCACATATTAAAATTATCATTTTTTCATTATCTGATTCCTTATTAATTAATTCAGTAATAGGCGTTTGCGAAACGCCAAAAGCCGCATAAATACGGCATTTTTTTGTTGTTAA
>ERZ808240.970-NODE-970-length-36463-cov-38.856515_pt1 | contig 36463 bp, 29 predicted proteins | sample MGYA00521084_ERZ808240 | MGnify/ENA primary metagenome ERZ808240 (study PRJEB31516, sample SAMN03275571) | gut metagenome | biome: mammalia-associated habitat; material: feces | host: Papio cynocephalus | place: Kenya | collected 2012-08-06 ... | reverse complement strand
TAAAACGAAAAACTACAGCAAAGAACCCAAGCCCTCAGAGCATTTGGATTCTTCTCTCTTCGTTCTTCACTCTTCACTTAATCCTATTTCTGGTTCAGTATTTCCAACTGTTGGCGAACACTCTCCTCATGGATGTGCTCGAATATCTGGGCTGCAAATTCTGGACTCATGCCACAGAGCGAAGCCTGGGCACCACGCTTGTCGAGAATCTCATTGTAGCGGTTGGTCTGCAGAACGGTCATGTTGTGTTCTTTCTTGTATGTACCTATCTCACGGCACACACGCATACGCTTTGCCAAAAGTTCCATCAGCTGATTGTCCAACTCGTCGATTTGTCCACGCAACTGATGCAGTCCCTCCGTAGAGTAATGCTCGTCGCGAACTACAAGCAGACTGAGTATGTAGTCGAGTACATCGGGAGTAACCTGCTGCTTGGCATCGCTCCATGCATCGTCAGGACTACAGTGACTCTCGACGATAAGGCCATCAAAGCCAAGATCCATGGCCTGCTGGCACAACGGAGCTATCAAGTCGCGACGTCCACCGATGTGGCTTGGATCGCAGACAATAGGCAATTGGGGTATGCGACGATGCAGCTCGATAGGAATTTGCCACATCGGCAGGTTGCGGTAAATCTTCTTGTCGAAGCTTGAGAAACCACGATGGATGGCTCCCAATCGCTTGATACCAGCCTGATTGATACGCTGCAAGGCACCTATCCAAAGCTCCAGGTCGGGATTGACAGGGTTCTTGACCAGCACTGGCACGTCGACCCCCTTCAGACTGTCGGCCAAGGCCTGCATGGCAAATGGGTTGGCAGAAGTGCGGGCACCTATCCAAAGAATGTCGATGTCATACTTCAAGGCAAGTTCTACATGCTCAGGCGTTGCCACCTCGGTAGCTGTCAACATACCAGTCTCTTCCTTTACCTGTTTCATCCATGGCAAGGCTGTCTCGCCATTGCCTTCGAAGCCTCCTGGCTTGGTACGTGGCTTCCACACACCAGCACGGAACATGTGGCATCCCTTTTCCGCCAACTGTCTGGCGGTTGTCATAACTTGTTCCTCGGTTTCGGCAGAACATGGTCCTGCTATCACGATGGGACGTTCCTGGTCACTGGGAAGACGCAAAGGTTCTAATTCTAATTCCATATCTTAAAATTGTTATATTTTTAAATGAAAATGTTTTCTATATCCTGTCACAACAAGGTGAAGTCGCTATGCGAAGAGCTTCTTTATACGCCGCAAGGCTTCCTTCATCTTTTCGTCCTTGGCACACAGGCTGATGCGCACATAACGCTTGCCATTGCTACCAAAGATGAAGCCTGGGGTAATGAACACCCTTGCCTCATGGAGCACCTTCTCGGTCAGATCTTCCACATCGGCATAGCTCTCAGGTATCTTACCCCAAAGGAACATGCCCACCTGCTTAGAATCGTAGGTACATCCCATCACATCCATAATCTGTTCGGCAATGTCGCGACGGCGGCGATAGTTGTCTATGTTGTTCTCGCGATGCCATTCCTCCGTATTGCCTATCATGGCCTCGGCTGCAGCCAGTTGTATGCCTCTGAACGAACCATTGTCGATATTGCTCTTCACCTTCAGAATCCACGAGATGAAAGTCTTGTTGCTCGAGATCATCGCCACTCGCCATCCTGGCATGTTGTGGCTCTTGCTGAGCGAGTTGAATTCTATACAGCAGTCTTTGGCTCCAGGCACCTGCATGATGCTTAAAGGATGTTCGTTCAAAATGAGCGAATAAGGGTTGTCGTTCACTATCACTATGTCGTGTTTCTTGGCAAAATCCACCAACCGCCCGTATGTCTCCATGCGTGCGTTGCCTCCTGTAGGCATATTGGGATAGTTGGTCCACATCAGCTTGACATGGCTCAGGTCCATCTCCTCCAAGGCGTCGAAGTCGGGTTGCCATCCATTGTCCTCTCTGAGATCATAATAAGTTATCTTTGTACCTAAAATCTTATTGATGGCAGTGTAGGTGGGATAGCCAGGATTGGGAATCAGCACTTCGTCGCCAGGATTGCAGAATGCCAAGGTAACATGCAGAATGCCTTCCTTGCTGCCTATCAACGGTTGTATCTCCGTAGCCCAATCGAGGTCTACATCGTACCATCTTTTATAAAATTCTGCCATTGCCTTTCGCAACTCAGGAATACCAACCGTGGGCTGATAGCCATGCGCATCTGGACTCTGAGCCACCTCGCAGAGCTTGTCTATCGTCTGCTTTGACGGTGGCATATCAGGACTTCCAATGGCAAGACTGATGATGTCTTTTCCCTCTGCGTTCAGTTGGGCAACTTCTTTCAGCTTACGGCTGAAGTAGTATTCCTGTATTTCGGCTACTCTATTAGCTGGCGTAATCATTTTTATGTGAATGTTATATGTTGAATGTTATATGCTAAGTTACACTCCCGCGAGAATCTTCATCATGCCAAATGCCAAGCGCACAGCTAACAAGTTAACATCTAACACTCAACATTGAACATAGAAAAAGCTCTCTATTTCTTTTCTTCGTACTCGCCAAGGACCTTGATTTTCCTCACCAATGGTGTGATGGCATCAATACTCTGGCGGTATCGGGTCAAGTTGTCAAAAGTAAGATCTACATAGAAGAGGTATTCCCACTCATGCCCGATGACAGGCAGCGACTGTATCTTGGTAAGATTCACGTCATAGAAACTCAAGATAGTGAGGACCTTGGAGAGCGAACCTTTGTCGTGGGATAGACTAAAGACGATGCTTGCCTTGTCGGCCTTCTCTATAGGGCGCATGAGAGATGCTTTCTGCGGATTGCTAACCACGAGAAAACGCGTGTAGTTGTGCGGATTGTCGTGGATACCCTCTTGCAGCACCTTCATACCATACATCTCGGCAGCATAAGCCGAACAGATGGCTGCCCATCCCCTTACCTGGTGCTTGGCAATAAAGGCAGCCGAGCCTGCTGTATCCTCAGCCTCAACAGCTTTCAGGTCGGGATGATTGGCAAGAAATCTGCCACACTGCATCAATGCTACGGGATGAGAATGCACCTCTTGGAGAGTACTCCAGTCGTCGTCTGGCAGGCAGCAGATGCTGTGCTCTATATGAAGTCTGTGCTCGCCCACCACAGTAGTGCCACTCTGTCGCAGAAGCTCATAATTGTGGAGCAGACTACCCGCTATGGTATTCTCTATGGCAATGACACCTATGACCGTAGGGTCACGCCTGATGTTTTCGAACACCTCCTCGAAAGTGGCGCAACAAATCAGTTCCACCTGTTCGTCACCGAAATACTGATGGGCTGCTATGTCGTGAAACGACCCCAACTCGCCTTGTATAGCTATTCTCTTCATCTATATTGTTTGTATCTGTTATGAAAAACGGTCCTCACTCTCCAAGGAGCGGGACCGTTTCGATAGATTTCTTAATCTTAATATCCTAAGTTGAAATTATACGCAACTTCCCGCTTTACAATTGCTTGCAAAGTAAAAATAAAAGCTATAAAAGTATGCGTCCAACTTCTTCATAGTCTCTTTATTTATTGTTTTCTACAATTCAGGATTTCTCCGATTGTGTTACACAATTGCAAAAGTAGCATTTTTATTTGTATCCGCCAAACAATTTGACAGTTTTTTAACATAAAGCCTTGCAATTTATTTCTTTCACGCATAAAGATACTCAAATTTTCCATTTTTCTTCGAGGAATTTATTTTTTGACTTCCGTAGCCTTGATGATGACAACATCCTGCAAAGGGCGGTCGTTGTTCTTATCAGTTTCCACATTTTGAATTTTCTCTACCACATCCAATCCTTCAAGCACTTCGCCAAAGATTGTATAACCACCATCAAGATGTGGTACACCACCATATTTCACATATCCTGCCTGCACCTGCTCGTTGGGAATGGCATACACGTTGTCCTCACCTTTCATCTTCCCAACCAAATATTCCATCTGCCGTGCTGAGTATTTACGTCCCCAAGTTATGTAGAAATCACAAGGAGCCGAGGCTTTCTGCGGATTCACGTCATCGCCCTCACGGGCAGCACAGAGTTGACCACGCTTGTGATAATACTTGGGATAGCGTATCTCGGCAGGCACGGTATAGGCAGTATCGAAACGCTCCACCTTGCCTGGCTTCACTTTTCGTGTGGAAGGATCGCCACCTTGAATCATAAAGTTCTTGATGACTCTTTGGAAGATGCAGCCGTCATAATACCCCATCCTCACCCATTTCAGAAAATTGTCACGATGAAGAGGTGTATCGTTGTAAAGCGCCACTCGGATATTGCCCATGCTTGTTTCTATCAATACTTCCGGGCAAGTGGCATCCTGATGGAATGCCGCCGTGTCGGCAGCAACTTTGTCTGTCTGTGCAAAAGCCAGCAAAGGCAAAAGCAGACAGCACATCATCAACATCATAGTTCTTCTCATAAATTTATATTTTTTATTATTACAAGACAAAGGTAATGCTTTTTTAACCAAAACAATCCTGTTTATTGTTTTTTAATATAAACATCTGATTACTTTCATCCAAAAAGTTGTAATTTTGTACATGAATTACGAGAATATTTAGCTCACAAGAGCCTAAAAAAGAGAAATCATTATGAGAAGAAAAATAGCATATATCACCATGCTCATCTTCTGCTGTGCTTCTGTTCATGCACAGCAGGTTCACCTCGGTCCGCTCCACAGTAGCGACAATCCAAGAGAAGACTGGCTGTTGCCTGGCGACACCATTTTCCAGGCCGAGCAACCTCTTATATATAAAGGCAAGCCTGTAAAGAACACCCAATACTCCGTAACAAAGCAGAGCTTGATGGATTTGACACCATTTCAGGATGCAGACAACAAATCGGTGTATGCTGGCAACAAATCCGTACATGCCAATGACAGCAGCTTCTACTACAATCCTATCAGCACGATGCCTTTCACCACTTATGGTTATGGACTGCACCGGGGACTGAACGTCTCGCTCGACCTTTCAGCCTTTGCTACCTTCGGCAAGAACACGCCACATAAGGGAGGTTTCTCGCAGAACATCAATGCCACCTATCTGGCTCCGCTTACCAGGGACGGCAAGTTGTGGATAGCAGGCGGTGGCTATTTTAATAACACCTTCTGGGGAAGCGACAGCTATCGCGATGTAGGTCTGTATGCCATCCTTGGCTATCGGTTCAACGAGCACTGGGAAGCCTATGTGTACGGACAACTGAGCGTGAACAACAATTACAGCCGATACGGAAATCTCTACATGGGTTATCCATATTATGGCTGGGGGTGGCCTGCAACAGGTATCATGCCGTTGGGGTATGGCATGGGAGCAACTGGCGCCAATGTGCTTGGAGCAGGAGTGAAATACAATATCAACAAGAATTTCTCTGTTGGGGTGAATGTTGAAGGCATCTGGTACAACAACAAAACTCCAGCCTACTTCGACCAATACAATTATCCTGGCAGAACTGACTAATGACTGATACTGATCGCATAGGCCAAAACGAAAATTTCATCTACACGTTACTTAGCTACGGAATACAAGCCATTGAAGTTTGAAACATCGTTTAATCTGTTCTTATCCATAACAACAAGACCCTGTTGACATTGAATGGTTACAGTTTAACAAAAAACCTTATTCATTGACCAGTATCTGGACGATACGCTCGGCAGACCTTCCGTCCCATCTGTCAGGAATGCCAGCTTTCTTCCATTCTCCTTTCAGCAAGAGCCGCATCATCTCGCCAAGACGAGCAGCATCCTCGCCCACCAACACATTGGTGCCTATCTTCACAGTCTCGATATGCTCTGTATAGCTGTTTAGTGTGATGCAAGGAACTCCGTTGAAGGTAGCCTCCTCCGCAACATTTCCCGAATCCGTAACAATGCCCATGGCATGTGCTGTGAGATAGCTGAAGTCCAAATAGCCTTGAGCCTCTATCAGCATAATGCCCTCCAAACCCATAGCCTCTACTTCCTGGCGAGCCTTACCACGAAGCGGAGCCACTACAGGCACACCCGCCTCATGGGCATAAGAAACCACGGTAGACACCAGGCTGTGCATCTCATCGCTATTATTGATGATAGCCTTGCGATTGAGCGTAAGCACTATGTACTGTCCCGCTTTCAGTTTTTTGTCGTCCATCAACTGCGGACGCTTCATGCGCTGCTGCAGGAAACGGATATTATCAATGAGCACATTGCCCACCATATATACTTTAGAAAGTTCTGCGCCTTCCTTATTGGCGATACTATTATTGGAAATTCCTGCCGTAAAGAGAATATCAGACAGACCGTCAATAACCAGACGATTGATTTCCTTGGGCATGGAAATATCAAAACTACGAGTACCCGCGGCTATATGCGCCAACAGAATGCCTTGCTTCTTAGTCACGATGGCTGCCGCCATGGTAGAGGCAAGGTCGTCGACCACAATGACCACATCCGTAGGATTCTGCTGCAAATACTGTTCAAACTTGGACATCACCTGTCCTGTAAGTTCATTGAGGTTCTCGCAGTCCACACCTAAATAGACATCAGGACGACTTATCTCCAAGTCATCGAAGAGAGAGTCTTCGAGTGTAGGATCGTCCTCACAACCTGCATACACCAAGTTGTAGTTGACTGGCCTTCCACTCTTTTGGACGTTTACAATTGCTCTGATGACGGGCGCCACCTTGATAAAGTTGGGGCGTGCACCCGCCACGATACAGATATTCTTATTCATCGTTTAGTTTTTGTTTATCCTTTAAAAAGATCCTTGATGCCACCGATAGAGCCCATCAGATTGGTAGCCTCGTAAGGTAGATAGACCACCTTGTTGTCCTTACCTTGAGCCACATCCTGCATCATGGCGATGTATTTCTGAGCCAAGAGATAGTTGGCAGGATTGGTAGACTGCCCTACGGCATCGGTAATTTTCTGGATAGCGATAGCTTCTGCCTCAGCCTTGCGAATGCGTGCGGTGGCCTCACCCTCCGCTTTCAAGATAGCCTGCTGCTTGGCTGCCTCTGCCTTGTTTACGATAGCAGCCTTCTCGCCTTCCGAAAGGAGACGCTGTTTCTCCTTCTCTCCTTCTGACGAAAGGATGGTGGCACGTTTGTTGCGCTCTGCCTGCATCTGCTTCTCCATGGCCTTGAGCACACTCTCGGGAGGAGTAATATCCTGCAGCTCCACACGATTTACCTTAATACCCCATTTGTTAGTGGCATCGTCGAGTACAGAACGAAGCTTGGTGTTGATGGTATCACGAGAAGTCAAGGTTTGATCGAGTTCCATCTCGCCGATAATGTTACGCAAGGTCGTCTGCGTAAGCTTCTCAATGGCATTGGGCAGGTTGTTGATTTCGTACACACTTTTGAAAGGATCTACTATCTGGAAGTACAGCAGGGCATTAATTTGCATCTGGATATTATCCTTTGTGATAACATTCTGCCGATCGAAATCGTACACCTGCTCACGCAAGTCGATTTTATCCGTATACATATACCGTCCGTTGCGCATAGCTACAATTTCCTTGGCACGGTCGATAAATGGAATAATGATGTTGATGCCAGGTCTAAGAGTTGCATAGTAACGCCCCAGACGCTCAATAATTTTCGTCTCACTCTGAGGAATGATAACAATAGTCTTCTTTACAAAAATAAGAGCCAGCACAACGATGGCAGCCAATACATAAATTCCTATCATAATCGTTATATTTAAAGGGTTATTATTATCTTACAGCCGCTTGGAGGATTTACCTCACACCTCTTCCACCTGTAAAATGATGGACTCTCTGCCCACAATTCTCACCTTGGCACCTTCGTCTATATCCTCGAGTGCCGAAGGTGCCTCAGCCTTCCAATCGTCACCATCGATCTTCACACGGCCATATCCGCCTTTTACGATACACTGGCTTACCTCGCCTACCTGTCCCAACAAGGCATCGGTATTACTCACTCTATCATCGGCACCATGCTTGATAAGTTGCAACAAGTGCGGACGAATAAGCCAAATGCTCAGTACGGAGCTGATAGCCCATATCACTATCTGCAACCAAAAGGGCAAACCAACCCATGCCGCAAAAATACTTACTATGGCACCAATGGCGAAACACGTTACATAGAAGTCGCCAGAAGACAACTCCATGATTAGACACAGGAAGGTAATCACCGTCCAGAACAGCCAAAGATTTTGCGAGATATAATCAATCATATCATTGAATTTTTAGTTAGTCATTCCTAATTGCATGCACGCAAAAAGGTTACCTGGAATACACATCCGTTCGTCTGCCTGTGCTTTTGCCAGTTCATTCACTTCCAGACTTACCTTTTATTGGTTCTCTTGGCAGAATGATAATACTTGAGCGCAGTAGGCATTTCCTTCTCCAAGGCAGCTATTCGCTTAGCATCGGAAGGATGGTCGCTGAAGATATCGTTCTGGTTGGCACTGTTGCCTTGCGACATACGTTTCCAGAATGGGATGGCTTGCTGAGGGTCGTAGCCAGCCATGGCAGCAAAGATAAGTCCCATATAGTCGGCCTCCGTCTCATTGTCACGAGAATATTTCAAGTTGCGAAATGAGAAATACTTTCCTGCCACAGCACTCGCTACATCACCCACACCGCTGCCCACAGCCTGATTGAGCACATTGCCCAAGATATTAGTTCCTACTTGTTGATTTTGCTGCTTGGTAAGTTGCTCGGCACTATGCTTTGCCACAGCATGGGCTATCTCATGTCCTAAGACAATAGCCAACCCTGTTTCATTCTTCGTATAGGGCAACAAGCCTTCATACACGACAATCTTTCCACCTGGCATACAGAAAGCGTTGGCACTCTTGTCTTGCACGAGGTTGAACTCCCATGCATAGTTTTTCAAATCGTTGGCAAAGCCATTCTGCTTCAAATAGGTCTCTACGGCTGTAGCCAGTTTGCGCCCTACCCTTTGCACCATGGCAGTATGCTGAGCATTGGTAGACTTCTTGGCTGTAGCCATATACTTGGTATATTCTTGGTTGGAGAGACTAAGCACTTGCTCGTCAGACACAGAGATGCGATGAGTTCGTCCTGTAAGGGGCACGGTTTGCGTAGTTCCACATGATGCCATCATCACCATAACTACCATGGCTCCAAAAGCCATTCTTTTAATACTTTTCATAATCTCCTTTATTTTGAGTTATTAGTTTGTACTGCAAAAATAGCATTTATTCAGCAAATCACCAAACAAATAAGTTCTTTTTTAAAATTAAAAGAGCCATTGTCATACTCTATCCTCCGAAAACACGCCTCGCCCCAGCAAAAATAGCAACAAACACTAAGCAAGAAACAACGCACATTACATGCCTCGGAACAATAAGTATAAAATCCACAGATACCCAAGCAAAACAAACTTCTCCGCAAATGAGTAGAATAAAACACAATCGGTAGAAACGGGAAAAGACGCTTCTACCGATAAAATCATCATAGTTAGGAAATCATCCCAATAGTTAGGAAATCATCCCATATGACTTTGGAACCACCATTATGCCGTCATCTGTTTCAATTTTTTCAAAAGGGCGAACATAACGATGGCACTAATCAGACAGAGAGCTATCAAGATGCCCCAATTGTACATCAATGGGATTTTGTTCCAAAGCATCGAAGGAATAGAGCTCAAATAGTTACCTATGGCTGTAGCCACAAACCATCCGCCCATCATCAAGCCCTTATACTTGGGAGGAGCCACCTTGGACACAAAGGCTATGCCCATAGGAGAGAGCAAAAGCTCAGCCAACGTCAATGTAAAGTATGTTGAAATCAACCAACCTGGCGATAGTATACTCTGTGTGTTATCTCCCAAATCCATTGGTGAAATCAAATCTGTTGAGGCCAATGTGATGACACCGAAACCTAAAGCTGCCACCAACATACCCCAAGCGATACGAGCTGGTGCGCTAACTTCCTTGCCCTTCTTTGTCAATGTTCCGAAGAACACCATGCTGAATGGAGTCAATGCTACTACAAAAAAGGGGTTGAACTGCTGGAAATCGGAAGGCTGTGCCATAGTAGGATTGTTCATACCCAAGAACAAAACAGCGGCAATAGCCAACAATACGACTGTAGATATACCACAAACCACACGGTTCTTGGTCAACTTAGACTGGAACGCACCAAAGCCTGTGTAAACAGACAATGCTATGAGTGCCAAACTGAAGATATTAAACCATACTCGCATACCACCAGAAACAGTTAGGTTGGTATATTTCTTAGCAAAGAATGTCAAAGCCGAACCATTCTGATGGAAAGCCATCCAGAAAAATATAACGACTGCAAAGACAAGCAGCAATGCGATGATACGGTCTTTCTCTTGCTTAGGAGTCAACTGCTCTACACTTGCCTCTTGCTCCTTGGCTTGTTTTGCAGTAACATCAGCATGCCTAAACCAACTCCTACAAGCAAAGTAGATAACAGCAGAAACTACAAGGGACACACATGCCACACCAAAGCAAAGGCCATAAGCTCCGTAGAGAACTTTCAGATACTCGGGGCTAAAGTTGGACGCATCATAAACCATACCATATTTGCCAAGATAAACGTTTGTAATCCATTTTGCCATAGAAGGCGCAAACATAGCACCAATATTAATCGCCATATAGAAAAGGCTGAAGGCATCAATACGACGAGAAGCATACTTAGGGTCATCATAAAGATTACCCACCAAGACTTGCAAGTTGCCCTTAAAAAGACCAGTTCCCAAGGACACACAAGCCAACCCTGCGTACATGGAATACTCTCCAGTCGCATTTGCCTCTGTAGGAATGGCCAACCCAAGATATCCCAAGAACATCGTGACAAAGCCAATGGTAACGCACTTGCCATAGCCTATCTTGTCGGCAATCATACCACCAAATAATGGGGCAAAATATACGACAGCCAAGAAAATGGCATACACCTGTCCCGCATGCGATTCTGTCCATCCAAACTTCGCCTGCATAAACAACGTAAAGATGGCAAGCATGGTATAATAACCAAATCGCTCACCAGTATTGGCCAAAGCCAATGCATAAAGACCTTTCGGTTGATTTTCAAACATAATTCTAATGTTGTTTTATTATAATTCTAATAGTTTCATGCCTTATGCGAAAAAACATTGCAAAGTTACACATTTTCTTTGAATATGCAAACAATATGCAGCAAAAAACGCCATTGACATATCGTTTTTCAAGCTATTAGGCATTCAAAGAACTGGGAATACCACAATAGTCTTTCTCTCAAAGTTGACCGAAAATGCAAAGTTGTAAAACTTTTTTTCATCAAAAGGTATTTATTTTGTATTTTTTTTGTAACTTTGCAACCCGATTCAAGGAATAGCGATTTTCCTACATATCAATAGTATAAAAAAATAAAGGAAAGGTAAAAAGAATATTTATGAGACAACTTAAGATCAGCAAAAGCATTACCAACCGCTCCAGTGAAGCACTCGACAAATACCTGGTAGAGATTGGTCGTGAACCCATGGTCTCTATCGACGAAGAGATAGAACTTGCCCAAAAAATACGCAAGGGCGGTCGTGAGGGAGAACGTGCCAAGGAGAAATTGGTGAAAGCCAACCTTAGATTTGTCGTATCTGTTGCGAAGCAATACCAACATCAGGGATTGAGTCTTACCGATTTGATCGATGAGGGGAACATCGGCTTGGTAAAGGCAGCAGAGAAGTTTGATGAGACTCGTGGTTTTAAGTTTATCTCCTACGCAGTATGGTGGATTCGTCAGAGTATTCTGCAAGCGATTGCTGAGCAAAGCCGTATTGTTCGTCTTCCCCTCAACCAAGTTGGTGCCCTAAGCAAGATTCAGGCAGAAATCAGCAAGTTCGAGCAAGAGCATCAGCGTAAGCCTTCGGTAACTGAGTTGAGCCAGATTACCAAGATGGAGGAAACTAAAATAGACCAGACCATCAAGGCCGACAATCACCACATGAGCATTGACGCTCCATTTGGAAGTGATGATGACGACAATGCCATGGTAGACGTAATGGCATCGGGTGACGACAGTCGAACTGACAAGCAAGTTGACTTTGAATCTATGAGTCAAGAGTTGCAACGAGTTCTCTGTACTGTTCTCAAGGAGCGTGAACGCAAAATTCTCTGCTACTGCTATGGCATTGGATGCCACGAAAAAGGATTGGAGGAAATCGGAAGCGAGTTCAATCTTACCCGTGAACGCGTACGACAGATTCGCGAGAAGAGTATCATCAAACTGCGTGACAGTGGCAAAATCAAAATTTTGATGAAATACCTTGGTTAATCGTAATACAAGGACTTGCATCAACGTCCCCAAAGACAAAATAAAACCACACAATACATGAGCCAAGCAAAAGGGCAGTCAGGCTGGGATGAACCCGCTGATTGCCCTTTTGCTTGGCTCATGTTATCAACTTAGCTACAGCAATAATCGGCTCTTCGCTTAACCTACGAAGTTTCCATACTTGTCAATCAATCCAGACACGCCATCTTTCACAGCCTCGAAGTATGGATATTCATCACGCAGACAAATTTCATCATATAGAAAATCGGCTACAATCGTGTCCTTACCATCTGGCATCACAAGACCCATTTTCCCATTTTTCTCAGCAATGACTGGCATAATAGTCAGGTCATCATTATAAATGTAGCAAGTACGCAGGAAGTCATAAACTGGCGATAGTAACATATTGCCCTCATGGTCTTTCATACCGAACTTACCACCTTGCTCCATTACCACGTGATACTGTATGTACTTCGCCTTGATGCGATGATAATAGAATACCATCTTACGCTTATCGTTGACAAAATCGAGCATATACTGGAATGTATCACAATAGTTGGCCACCGAACGTACAAGAATCATCTTGAGGTCCAGCCCGTCCAATGCCTTGCGATTCAAGTCAATATACTTGGCAATAGCTTTCTCTTTCTCGGGAACAGAAAGACTTGCCAGTTTTTCTTCAAATTTGATCATTGCCTGCTTGGTACCTGACATTCCTTTGATATAGCGGTGAATCTGGCGCCCCATCTCGGCACAAATAAACTTGTCTATCTCTTGCTGCTCTATAGGATCAGCATACTCTTTTATCAAAGACTCTGGTGTCGAATTCATGGTTAGTCCTTTCTTTTTATTCATTTAATAATTTCCTTTCACTCACTTTTATTTCTTCACATTGGGTTGCTGCAAACCATAGCCCTTTCGCTTATCTTCCAATAAGAGAAGGAAGGATATGACAATAGCTACAACACCGAAGCCTGCAAAAATGGCCATCGTCTCAGTATAATCAATAACACCATTGGCTGCAGTATTCTTCTGGTTCACCCAACCTATCCATACAGGAATCAGTGCCAATCCGATGTTTTGAATGTAGAAGATGAGCGCATATGCTGTCCCCAAGAGTTTCATCGGGATAATCTTCGGAACAGATGGCCACATGGCCGAAGGCACCAATCCAAAGGCTATACCGAGGATTAGCATCATCACTATAGCCAACACCCACGAATTGATAGGCAAGGCAAAGACCACGTGCACCAAGGTCAAAAGACAACTACCGATAATCATCAAGGTAGCTCCCTTGCCATACTTGTCGTAGACGCTACCAAAAAGCGGAGTCAAGAAAATGGTGCCAAATGGCAACATCGCTGGTATCAATCCTGCCACGTCCGGTGCCACACCATACTTGAATATCATCAATTTGGTAGCAAACTTTAAGAATGGGAACACGCCTGCATAGAACATCAAACATAGGAATGCCACATACCAAAAACCAGTAGTCTTAAACAATCCTTTGAGATCAGAGAACTTAAATCCTTCCTCAGGTTCACCAACCACTGAGGCTGCGGAAGCATCTTCTTTCTTATCCATCAAGCAATAGACAAGAAACACAAGTACACCGGCACAAAGCAAAGCTGCGCCCAAGCCTACAGAAGCTGCAACTCCACCCATTGCCTTTGCAAATGGAAGAGAGACACCCAAAGCTGCTGCTGTACCCAAACGTGCTGTAGCTACCTGGACACCCATTGCCAAAGCCAACTCATGCCCAGTAAACCATTTCACGATGACCTTGCTCACAGTAATACCACAAATCTCACAACCTACACCATAGATGGCAAAGCCAAGGGAAGCTATCACCACCTGGGTACCGTAAGCACCAAAGAATGGTATAGCCACAGTACCCTCGAAATCGTGCCCTACGGCATACCACTTCACCAAAGCACCCACAAACATAAGAACGGTAGAGAGGATTCCTGTGAAACGGATACCAAACTTATCGAGAATCAGTCCACCGAAGAAGAGGAGCAAAAGGAATACATTAAAGAAGCCGTAAGCTCCCGAAAAGAAGCCGTATTCACCAGAACTCCAACCGAGACCTAAGCCACCATCTTCTTTTGCCGCAGTCAAAAGCGGTTCAAGTGGAGACATAACATCTGTGAAAAAATAGCCAAACATCATGGTGACGCTCACTATGAGTAGGGCTGCCCAGCGAGCAGACGCAGAGTCGCTCAGTTTCTTTTGAATTGTTTCTGTTGTTGTCATATTTTTGTTCATTTACACTTTTGCCTTAACTCTATTATTTCTTCTCCTTTTTACCTTTATAATGCGTCACGTCAAATAGGTAAGAAGCTTTTACGACTATCTGTCCAAAATTGCTTTTTCCGAAGTAATCCTTCTTTGAAGAGCCATAGATATTGCCTAAGCCATAATAGTAACGACCTTCAAGCAGGAAATGTCCCACCTTGGGAATGCTATATTCCACACCTGCTCCCGCAGCGATTCCATAATCGAATTTCTTTTCTACGGGCATATCATACTGAGCTGTGATATTGCTCACTCTGTCGTTCTCGGTTGGAGTCGTATCGTCAAAATTGGTCATCGTGCCCTCATTTAGATAGATACCTATCTGCGGGCCTGCATTGACAAAGAAATTGAAGCCTATTTCCTCCCTTCCCCATGCCAAATGAGCAAAGACTGGTATCTGTATATAAGTAATATCGCGCTGATACTTCAGCGCCTCACCTGTACCACTTATCAGAACGGCATTATTATCTATGTCAAGTATATCTTCTGTCCATCCTACTTTGGCATAATTCACCTCAGCATAAACCGAGCAGATGGTCTTGAAATATTTCTCGCATACATAGCGCATAGACAATCCCCCCGTAATACCACCATGCTGTTTTTGCTGTACTGTGGGGGTAAAGCCCACCTTGCTGAGCACGTATCCACCATTTACACCTATGGAAAAATCGCTGCGATGCTCGCCTATCTGAGCCTGAGCCGCTGTCAGACTACAGAGACACACAGTCACAACCGCTATTGCTTGTTTTATGTTCATTGAATTTATTTCTCCTATTCATGTCAAGTTTCACTTGCCACACAAGTTACACTTCATCAATATGTCACAGCCTCTATCTGCCGGTTGAAGGTATAGTGTATCAACTGCAGCAGTTGGTTGCGATAGCCTCCCTTGGCAGTTTTCACGAAATGAAGCGGTGTCTGCACAGGACGCCCCCCTACCATGCCACTACCTCCTGCAAAGTTTCTACCTTGTTTCTTTATGCCCTGTATGAAGAACATGGCATGGTCGTAACCAGTCAGTGCAAAACTTGGCTGAGCCACCATCATTGACTCATGGAACCATCGACTATAGCTACGCTCCAACTCCACGGTACGTGCCGAGTTGGCATTGTAGTAGAAAGTAGAAGGAATGTAAGTATCGTACTTATAGAAACGAGCGAGATTGTACTTGGCATACATCAGCCACTCCGTATAACCAAAGAGCGACACAACAGCTCCAGGATACTTGGCATCCAGTTCGTCTAACTTATTGAGCACGGAGGTAAGCTGCGGTGAACGTCCTGTATTGAGTATCACAACATTGCGAACAGAAGGAGCAAAGGCTTTTGCAAACTGCTCTATAGGATTGTTTACATTGGTGATGCTGTAGCTTATCTTTCTGCGCTCCAGTTCCTTACGAAGCCCGAATGTGAAGCTGCCCTTACGCGAAGTACTGTCATTGCAATCCACAAAAATGGGATGAGCACTGGGAAAACGTTTTAGAAAAGCCTGAATGGTAGCCTCGTTGAGTTGCTCTGGACTCTGATATATTTGGAATATCTCCTTATTGCGCTCCACATCGTCACCTGCGATAGAGAAAGGTATCACCATCTTGATGCCGTAAGTTTTGCAAAATCCTGCCAAGGCACCCACCTGCTTGGTATAGAGAGGACCAAAAATCACGTCGCATTTGTTGGCGCCCTCCTGCAAGAGCGTAGTACGAATATCGGCATCTATGGGCACGTTCCAGGCATGTATCTCGGTAGAAATACCTTTCTGTTTCAAAGTTTCGCAAGCCATCAGAATACCTCGATAGTATTCCACCATTCGTTTGCCATCACCATCAACATTGTGCAAGGGGAGCATAACGCCCACTCTTACCGCATGCCCAGACGTTGCAACCGTTGTTTCCGTCATCACAGGTTTGCCACCAATGGCAGGCAATGTGGTAATGGCTGATGATGTCGCATTGGCATTCTTGCTACTCTTTTCGTAAGGAATAAAAAGGGTGTCTCCTTTCTTCAACACATATCCCTCTTGCTTCATCTCAGGATTGGCATCCATCAGTTCGGGCAAGCTCAGTCCATACTTGTTGGCTATGCCAAAGACGGTATCCTTCTTCTTCACCGTATAAATGTCACGCCATTTGATACTCTGTCCCAACATGACAGAGCTCAACATCAAGCCCAAAACGAGCACCAGATATCTTAAATTTAGTCTCATAACGTCGATATTTTGGTTATTCATGTGCAAAAATACAAAAAAACTCCCAACCAGCCATATTCATGTCTCATCTTTTTAGTATCTTTGCACAAAATAACGCCTCACAAGGCATAAAAAGACATCTTAGATATGAGTTTGAACACCCGATACACATTTCTGGTATGGGCGCTTCTTGTGCCGATCATGACACTTTGCGCTGACGATTATCCTACCATCAATCCTGTTGTGACTTTCACCAACAGCGACGGCGAGACCAGTACCGACCTTGCCTATACGGGCTCTGCCCCTATCAAGGCATCATGTACGGCCAATCCGGAAAACACGACAGGTTGGGAAGGTTACTACGAATGGCGCATCTACCACAACAACGAAGAGACACCTTATATAATAAGATATGAACAGGACACCGAACTCGAGTTTACCAAGAGTGGAACCCATCGCATTGTGCTCTATGCCAAGTTCACAAAAGATAGCGAAGTACAAGAGTTTCTCACCGACGACGCTCCCGTCACCGTCACCATCTCTGAAAGCCAGCTACAGATGCCCAATGCCTTCAGTCCCAATGGAGACGGCATCAACGATATCTATAAAGCAAAATCGGGATATCAGAGCCTCGTAGAGTTTCATGGCTACATCTTTAACCGTTGGGGACAGAAGCTCTTCGAATGGCGTGACCCTGCAGACGGATGGGACGGAAGCTACAAAGGAAAGCCTGTCAAGGACGGTGTTTATTTCTGCCTTGTCAAGGCAAAAGGTGCCGATGGAAAAGAATACAATATCAAGCGTGATGTCAACCTTCTGAGAGGTTACATCGAAAACCAAACGAATTCAGGACAATAATGCATTCAGAAGAAGAAGAAAAGATAAATGTGTGGGGAGCCCGCGTCCACAACCTCAAGAACATAGACGTTGAGATTCCCCGCAACTCACTCACTGTGATTACAGGTCTCTCAGGCTCGGGCAAATCATCCTTGGCCTTCGACACAATCTTCGCCGAAGGCCAACGCCGCTATATAGAGACTTTTTCCGCCTATGCCCGTAACTTCTTAGGTGGCATGGAGCGCCCTGATGTGGATAAGATAACCGGCCTTAGCCCTGTCATCAGCATCGAGCAGAAGACAACCAACAAGAATCCTCGTTCCACGGTAGGTACCACAACCGAGATATACGACTATCTGCGCCTGCTATATGCCCGTGCCGGAACAGCCTATAGCTACCAAAGCGGCGAAGAAATGGTGAAATATACCGAGGAACAAGTCATCGAGATGATACTCAGCCACTATGCAGGGAAACGAATATTTCTGCTTGCTCCCTTAGTGCGACAGCGTAAGGGACACTATCGTGAGCTCTTCGAGAGCATGAGACGCAAGGGCTACCTCAACATTCGTGTGGATGGAGAGATACTCGAACTTACACGAGGAATGAAGGTTGACCGATACAAAAATCACAACATTGAGGTTGTTGTTGACAAACTTGCCGTCAGAGCCGAGGACGAAGAGCGACTGCGCAAAAGTGTAGCCACAGCCATGAAACAAGGGGATGGCATGGTGATGGTAATAGACAAGGACACCCTCGAAGCCAAGAATTTCTCCAAGCGTCTCATGGATCCCGTCACAGGCATGGCATACCAAGACCCTGCGCCCAATATGTTTTCGTTCAACTCACCTGAAGGTGCCTGTCCTCACTGCAAGGGATTGGGCAAGGTAGACCAGATAGACCAGAAAAAGGTGATTCCCGACAATCGCTTGAGCATCTACGAAGGCGGCATCGCACCTTTAGGCAAATACAAGAATCAGATGATATTCTGGCAGATAGAGGCTGTGCTCGACAAATACAACCTCAAACTAAAAACACCTATCAAGGACATTCCTGAAGATGCCATGCAGGAGATACTGCACGGATCACTCGAGAAAGTAAAGATTGCCAAAGAAAAGGTACACACTACCTCTGATTACTTCTGCGACTACGAGGGGGTGACCGAATATCTGCGCATGGTCATGGAGAATGATGACAGCTCGGCAGGGAAGAAGTGGGCAGACCAGTTTATATCAACAGTCGTCTGTCCAGAATGCAAGGGGCAACGCCTCAAGCGCGAGTCGCTATCTTTTAGAATATGGGGCAAGAATATATCGGAAGTAGCCAACCTCGACATTGACGAACTGCGCGACTGGCTCGACCAAGTAGAGGCTCACCTGCCACCTATGAAAGCCAAAGTGGCTCACGAGATTGTCAAGGAACTGCGATCACGTGTCAACTTCCTTCTTGACGTAGGGCTCAACTATCTGTCGCTCAACCGTCAATCGGCATCCCTGTCGGGAGGTGAGAGCCAGCGCATACGTCTTGCTACACAGATAGGAAGCCAGTTGGTCAATGTGCTCTATATCCTTGACGAGCCAAGTATAGGCCTCCACCAACGCGATAACGAAAGACTCATCAACAGCCTGAAGGAGTTGCGCGACTTAGGCAATACAGTCATCGTTGTAGAGCACGACCGCGACATGATGTTGGCAGCCGACTACATAGTAGACATAGGTCCAAAGGCTGGTCGCAAGGGAGGCGAGGTTGTCTTCCAGGGCACACCAGCCCAAATGCTCAAAACACATACCATCACAGCACAATATCTCAACAACGAGACGGCAATAGAGGTTCCTGCCCATCGCCGTAAAGGAAACGGGAAGAGCATCATCATACATGGTGCAAAAGGCAACAACCTAAAAAATGTGGACGTTGAGTTTCCACTGGGCAAACTGATAGTTGTAACCGGTGTAAGCGGTTCGGGCAAGTCGACTCTCATCAACGAGACGTTACAACCCATCCTCTCCCGTCACTTCTATCGCTCACTCAAACAACCCATGCCTTACGACAGCATTGAGGGTATCGACAACATAGACAAGGTGGTAAATGTAGACCAAAGCCCCATCGGTCGAACCCCACGAAGCAATCCCGCTACCTACACAGGTGTGTTCGGCGACATACGATCGCTTTTCGTAGGACTTCCAGAAGCCAAGATAAGAGGGTACAAACCTGGACGTTTCTCCTTCAATGTAAAGGGAGGACGATGCGAAGCCTGTGGCGGAAATGGCTATAAGACGATAGAAATGAATTTCCTGCCAGACGTATATGTACCCTGCGAGGTTTGCCATGGCAAGCGATACAACCGCGAGACGTTGGAAGTTCGCTATAAGGGAAAGAGTATCGCCGATGTTCTCGACATGACTATCAATCAAGCCGTAGAGTTTTTTGAGGCCGTACCACAAATACTGCATAAAATAAAGGTCTTGCAGGACGTAGGATTAGGCTACATTAAATTGGGACAAAGTTCCACTACCCTCTCTGGTGGTGAGAGCCAGCGCGTTAAGTTGGCCACAGAATTGTCAAAACGCGACACAGGCAAGACTCTCTATATTCTTGACGAACCCACCACTGGTCTTCACTTCGAGGATATTCGCATTCTAATGAACGTGTTGCAGAAATTGGTAGACCGTGGTAACACTGTCATTGTCATAGAGCACAATCTTGATGTTATCAAATTGGCTGACTACATTATTGATATGGGTCCAGAAGGAGGTCGAGGCGGAGGAACATTGCTCTGTGCTGGTACTCCAGAGGAAGTGGCAAAGAGCAAGAAAGGCTATACCCCACGCTTCTTAGCAGAAGAACTAAATAAACAAGCAGACAAATAAACACAAAAATAAACATTAAACATTTAAGAAAAATGGATAAATTACCTCTTAATGACATTCCTATGCTTGTGAGCACAATTAATTTTCTGCTCCGAGACCACGAGTTCGAAACACTCGACCAAATATGTTATCACTTCAATATTGACAGAAAAGAACTCGAAGCCAAAATGGCAGCTCATGGTTTTGAATGGTCTGAAGAACAAAAGAAGTTTTGGTAAAAGCAACTATTATAAAAACAATCTGACTCACCCTATTAACTTGGGTGAGCCCGATTGTTTTTATGAATCAATATTCTCTTTCTATCAATTCCAGACACATACGGCTGTTGTGATAAGGACATTTCCAGAAACCAGCTTTGTCATCGGAAAGGTTGATGCTACCATCATCAAGAACCGCCCAATGCCATTCACCATTCTTTGTATCCACAAGGTATTTCTGGACATAGTTCCAACACTGAATGGCCTTTTCAAGCGAGTCTTCGTAGCCGAAATACTGATACAGGTCGATGTGTCCTATAATATTCTCGCACTGTACCCACCACTGGCGCTGTAAGTCATACTTTCCCGTATCTTTCCAGTGTTCGTATACCATACTACCATCGGGACGCAACCCTTCATCTGCGGCATCGGCTATGCGGCGTATCACATGTTCTATTTTCTGCAACACACTCTTGTCACCAAGCACAAGAGCCGTCTCATGCAAGAGCCATGACGCCTCTATGTCATGCCCATAGCTCTCGACATTGCGCTTACCCTGCCATGTATCGTCAAAGAAAAGATCGAGATGATGAGTTTCCTCGTTGAACAACTTGTCGGTAAAGATATTCAACAGGTTGCGGATACTTTTTTCCAACCCATCGTCTTTCCATATCCGATAGAGGTTGGTATAAGGCTCGATAATGTGCAGATGTGTATTCATCGTACGCGAACCATTCTCATCCTTGTCGCTCAGCCGCATATCGGCAATAGGTTGCCAGTCGCAGGTAAGGGCCTCTATATAACCATTATTCTTGCTGTCGTAGGCATGTACCTCGATGTCATGGTAGAGATTCTTTGCCACTTCGAGAGCTTCTTTGTCGCCCGTAGCACGAGCATACTCAGAGAAGCCATAGATGGCAAAGCCAATGGCATAGGTCTGCTTCTTGGTATCCAAAGGATTTCCATGATAATCTACACTCCAGTAGACTCCACCATTTGCCGTATCCAAGAAGTGATCGGCAAAATAATCCTTTGCCCTTGTTGCAGCTTCGAGATAGACGGGATTGCGAAGTACACGATAGGCTGCAGAGAAAGCCCAAAGTATGCGGGCATTCATTACTGCTCCCTTCTCGGCCTGAGGGTGCACCTGGTCATTGCCGTCTACACGACCGTAATACCCTCCGTTTTCTTTATCAGTCACATGGTCTATCCAGTATGGCAGAATGTTTTGCTCGAGGACATCCTGCATGGTTTGTTTCAGATTATTCATAAGCTTTTACTTCTTAATAGGGAACTTATATGCCAATACCATCAGCAAGAAAGCAATAACAGCAGGGAAAAGCGAGAAGAGCGACCAAACCATCACAAGCACAGAATCGGTGATGGAAGTTGGGTCTATGACAGTATTTCCCATCTTGTCTGTTATCATGTTTGCTCCAGCCCAGCCCAAGAAAAGGGCGATAAGCGAACCAGAGATTGCCGTGCCAAACTTCTGCGACATCGTGCCGGAGGAGAAAATCAAACCTGTAGCTGAGGTTCCGAAATGCTCGGTATGATAGTCTGCCACATCAGCATACATCGACCACATCAATGGTGAATAGATACCAATACCTATAGAGGTGAGCACCACCAAGGCTATCATCACCCAGATATAGACAGGGCTCATAGGTATGAAGAAGAATGCCACCGAAAGGCCGAAGCACAGCAATGCCGACCAGAAGAAAGCCATTCGCTTGGAACCTACCCACTTCGTAAAGGCTGGCGACAATCCACCAAAGATCATGCAAGTCACCTCACCAAACGCCATGAACACAGTATAGTTAATAATGAGTCCGTCGATGGTCACATTACCGTGTAGACAATACTCAAACATATAGCCTGCCACGGCATAACGGAATCCATTGAAGAAATTGGTACATACAGCTATGGCCGTCATGTAGAGCCAAGCCTTGTTGCGAACAAGATCTGCAAACTGGCGAAAAGAGAACTTCTCCGCACGCTTGGGTTTGAGGCGTTCCTTGGTGAGGAGTCCGCAGATTAGAGTCATAACAGCAGCCACCACACCAAGTACGGATCCTATGACGGCATACTGATGGGCATCGCTTCCCCCCACCATCTTCTGAAGATAAGGAAACGAGAGCAAGGTGGCAAACCCCATGGCATAGGCTCCTACCATACGGAACGCAGAAAATTGGTTCTTCTCGTTATCATCATCCGTCATCACGCCAAGCAGCGAGCCATAAGGCACGTTGACCATCGTATAGACAGCCATCATGAGCAGATAGAAAGTATAGGCATACACACGCTTGCCCACCGGTCCCAATTCGGGAGTATAGAGCAACAGGGCAAAAATAAGGCCGAAAGGTATGGCTCCAAAAATAAGCCAGGGCCGATAAGTTCCCCAACGACTCTGCGTTCGGTCGGCAAGACTTCCCATAAGAGGGTCGGTCACGACATCAAACATACGAGCCACCAACATCAGTACCGCTGCGTCAGCGAATGTAAGGCCGAAGACATTGGTGAAAAACAAAGGAAAGGCGATAGACATGACCTTCCATACGATACCACCCGCAGCGGCATCACCCAACGCATACGCTATTTTTTCTTTTACACTTGCCATTGATATTTTATTTTTTGTTATTGTCTTATGCATGAGAACCTTCTTCCCATCCTCCGTTTCCAGCGGTGAGAAGAAGGTATCCCGAAATCTTTTTAACCTTAAAAGCAGAATCCTCACCATCATTGCTGATAATACGTACAATGAGTGGAAATCCCCTCTTTTTTATCATCTTTTACTTAGTTCCCAATGTTTGCCTGTTCTTTGCCACCAGTTTTTTAATGGTTTCAACACTAAGACCTGTACGGTATCCGTCCCGAGGTGTGTTCATGCAATAGTCCACCAGTCGGTCGATTGTGGATGTTGCCACATGCATACGAGTATCCGATGATGCGTAATAGATAAATACCTTGCCGTCTTCATCGGCAATCCAACCGTTGGCGAAGACTACGTTCATCACATCGCCGACATACTCACCTCCCTCTGGAACAAGGAGATAGCCACCAGGCTCTGCTATGACACGTGTCGGGTCGTCCAATGCTGTCATATACATGTAAAGCACATAACGCAAGCCACTTGCACAACCACGCACACCGTGAGCCAAGTGCAACCATCCCTTAGGAGTCTTGATTGGGTGAGGTCCCTCACCATTCTTTACCTCCTGAATAGTATGATAGTGGCGGGCATTGATAATCTTTTCTTCCTTGATCTCGGCATGGGTGATATCGTCAACCAAAGCCCATCCGATGCCACCACCAGAGCCTGTATCAATGAAGCCATCCTGCGGACGGGTATAGAAAGCATACTTGCCATCCACAAACTCTGGGTGGAGCACCACGTTGCGCTGCTGGCTCTTGGTCTTGAGGTCGGGCAGGCGCTCCCAGTTCACGAGATTCTTGGTGCGAGCGATGGCTGCAGTAGCAGTAGCAGCACTGAGGTCGCCTGGCTGAGAGTCATCGTGACGCTCGGCACAGAACACGCCATAGATATAGCCATCCTCATGAGCAGTGAGTCGCATGTCATAGATGTTGGTTGCAGGAACCACATCCTCGGGCATAGTGATGGGCTCATCCCAGAAGCGGAAGTTGTCCACTCCGTTAGGACTCTCTGCCACCGCAAAGAAACTCTTGCGGTCGGCACCCTCCACACGTGCCACAAGTAGATACTTGCCATTCCATTTGATGGCTCCGCTATTAAGGGTAGCATTCATCATGATGCGTTGCATGAGGTATGGATTGTCCTTCTCGTCGAAGTCGTAACGCCACTCCAATGGCGTGTGCTCGGCTGTCAGGATAGGATTCTTGTATTTTTCGTAGATACCATTTCCCCACTCCAATGGTTCGTTTTTACGAGCCAGCAGTTCTTCGTGATGCGCTCGCAATGCTTTTATTTTTTCTTGAAACGTTGCCATATTTGTACTATTGTTGTGTTACTGAATGTTGATATATAAGAAAAAAGCCTTCATTATTGTTATATTATTGCTTCACCTTCGCCACATCCTTGGCAAAAAGGATTTTCTTGGATGCCTTGAAGGTATTGAAGTCACTTACGATGTCGCCATCGCCTACACCTGGCAGATAAGCCTCTTCCTGCGGCTTGTCCCAGGCATTACGCCAAAAGAGGACATAGCTCAGCTGGTAAGACTGCAATACAGGAAGAAGAGTTTTTGTAAACCAATTACTCTTCTTGGATATGCCTCTGCACCCCGTTTCAGTGAGTGCTGCCAACTTACCTTGCTCACCAGCTGCCTGTACGAGGATATCGAGTGTCGACTTCAGGTTTCTACTGTATTTGTCGTCATCATTATCAAACTCATATACGTCTACGCCGATGAGGTCAACGTTCTCATTGCCAGGATATCGCTCCATGAACGCCTCAAGGGTTTTGTTGTCGCTCAGATTGGGCGACCATGCCCATACCACATTGTCGCAGCCAGCATCCTTCAAGCTTTTTACCGTAGCGGAATAGAGGGCTTTGTATTCCTCTTTGGTGCAGCTGTTGACACCCCACCAAAACCATCCACCGTTCATTTCGTGCCATGGGCGAAAGATGACTGGTATTTTCTTTCCGTCAGCAGTCTGCAGCGAGTTGATGAAGGCTGCTACCTTGCCGAGCCAGCTCTGCATCTTGCCAGCCTGTTCACCTCCTTCGAGAACAGCCTTGACGGCATTGCCCTTTGGATCCCAGGCATTCTCACCCGTAACAGGATTCCATGGATGCCAGCTCAGCGTAACGATGCCTCCACGCACATGTTGTGCCACTATCTCACGACGCATACGGTCAAAAGGAACACCATCGAGGTTTTCCTTACTGTCGAGTTCCAACTTACCAAGGTCAAAACCCATCACTGCAGGATAATCGCCTGTAATGAGCAACACGTCACTCTTGCCTTCGTCCCACTTCCATGTTGTTCCATACACAGGGTCGTCCTGATGTCCCAACATAATGCCACGCTTCTGCAGTTTCTTTAGCCTTGCCAACAGTTGCGAGGCCGGAGTGTTATGAGCTTTCTTGCAACATGTCGTACCACAAGAAGCATCTTTGACCTGCATCGAAGCTCCTGTTATGCCGTCTGTCTGTGCCATGGCCACTTGTAAAGCCATACAGCAACAGACTCCTAAAAATATTTTCTTCATCATACCTACCTATCTTTTTATCTCATTTTATTTGATCAGTTCGGTTTCGATAAACCGCTGCCATTCATTCCATTGCTCCTGATACCAATAGTGCCCAGTCATCTGATACACACTGAGTTGCTTCGGAGCCTTCACGATGTTGTAAAGCCCATAGGAAGAAGTGGGCGGAACCACCTCGTCGTTGTAACCGAAGCTATACCAGCCAGGCACTTTGATACGGCGCGCGAAGTTAACACCATCATAGTAGCGCGCACCTTCCACGCGAGCCTGCTCCAAGGCATTCATCTTCACCGTCTTGCCCCCATGATAGAAGTAATGTGGCCATCCACCAGCTACTCCGTGAAGTTCTGCCTCATAATCGCACATGGCATCATGAACTGCCGCCAAGAAGGTGACGCGCTCATCGAGTGCGGCTACAGCCAAAGACAGGAATCCACCCTGTGAGGCACCTGTCACACCAAGAGTCTTTCCATCCCATTCCTCGAGCGAGGCTATATAATCGACAGCCCTCACCGCCCCTGTCACAATACGCTTGTAGGGATTACGATCACGGTCGTCCAAGTTGGTTTCCCAATATCCATTCAAGGCTCCGTTCAGGAGGTCATCATACACTTTCTGCTGCATAGTAACAGGAATGCCGTGCACACCTATCTCCAAGACTATGCAACGGGCGGGGGCGGTATATACATCTCCACTATACGGGCGAACACCAGCCCCTGGAACACGAAGCAGAGCTGGGTACTTTCCTGCCTTCACTGGCACACTCAGAATACCATAAACCTTTGTACCACAGCGATTATTATCAAAACTGATTTCAAAAACGTTCTTATCCTTAGTGCATCTTTCTGGCAGCAACACCTTGGTAGGATTGAGGTCCACCTTTCGCGCCTCAGCCAATGTCTTTTGCCAGAAAGCATCAAAATCCTTGGGTTCTTGAGCATAAGGAACAAGCTTCTCGGGCGAGAAGGCTGCCGTACAAAGTCCTTCATAATCCTTGCCTTCCACATGTGCCGTCACCTTCAGGCGATAGAAGCCAGGGGTGCTCATCTCACCTGTCCACCTCATCGTGCCGTCCTTCAGTGTAAGACTTTTCTTGGCGTTGGGATACATCACGGGACCTGCCTCGTAATCCACCTTGACATTGTTCAAGAGCGTACCACTCTTGCGGACATTCACCACAAAGTTAGCTTTCTCTCCCACTTGATAGTTCCAATCTTGATGATCTGGAGTGACGGTCACTACGATGTTGTAACCTCTAATTTGTGCGTTCAGGCTCAATGAGCCGAGCGCACAAATTAGAACACCTATAATTATTAACCTAAAAACCTTCTGCATTTCTATGTATAGTTTGTATTGTTAGTTGAAGTTTAAATTAAGTTTTTTATATGCATTTAGTAGGAACGAGAATACTCACAACCATTTACGGTTGCAAAGATAACACTTTTTTTCGAAACATACTTGTATTATTTTGCTTAATAATTGTACTATCTTTACAAAGTAAAAAAAAGTCATTCATTTTCCTCAGCAAGAAAAACAAAGAAAAAGGTGGAGAAAGCCTATTCGTTCTGGATTCTCCACCTTAAAATTATATCAACTATTTTTTACTTGAAACTTGGCACTTGATCACGTGTGATAACATTCTTGTTGTTGAAGAAGTTCTTCATAAACGAAGAAGTGTTATATACACTGTTGAAGTAGTTGATACCATCAGCATCCTGTCCATACCATGGCATTACCCAACTCCACATTGCGCCATCATTGAACATATTATTGATAGAAGGTATAGCGTCACACTCACCAAGAGTAATCAACTTCTTTCCATCCGTAATCTTGCGAAGCTCCTCATACTCCTGTGCCAAAGAAGAATGATAAGGCGTATTCAGGTTCTTGCAATAGTAATCACGTGCGATGATGTCAACATATCCATCTCCAGGATACCATGCTGCATCATTGGTAACACTCTTATCTTTCTCATCTTGATAATAACCTTCAGAAGTCCATACCCAGATAAGATTATTGACACCCTTAGCCTTGAAAGTATCATACATCAACTTCCAAAGTTTCTTGAACTGAACTGGACCATTTGATCCCCACCAGAACCAAGAGCCACCAGTTTCATTACCCCACTTGCCATAATTACCTCGTGCTTCATGGAGAGGACGCCAGATGACAGGGATTCCTTTAGCCTGAAGAGCCAAGAGATAGTCGGCGATGACATTCAAGTCGCGCTTAACACGCTCATTTTCCCAAGTACCTTCTCTTACAGCCTGCTTACAAGTAAAGGTTGTCTTATCGGTTGAGCAGGTATAAGAAGAAATGTCATTTGCTTTATCTTCGGAAGCTGGAACATTCCAGTGCCACATACACTCCACGATACCATTGTTGTTGTACCAATCCTCTACCACGCTGGTGTTGGTGTAGTCTATCCAAGTGGCATTACCCAATGGTTTACTATTATTAAAATGGATGAAGTCAAAGCAGTTGAGGGCAGGATACTTACCTGTCAAATCGTACATTTTCTCCGCATTCTCTGTATTCCAATTCACATTGGCAACGGCACCAGTGATAGTCTTCTTACCAAAATTCTCCACCAAGTAATTATAGAGCTTCTTTGTTGGCTCAGTAGCATTGGCATTCACCAAGTTTGGAGCAATGTCGAACAACTCAGGATCCCAGTTGTTATATGCACGAGTTGAAAAACTGAAGGTATAATCTGAAGCGAAATTATACGAACTATCACGTACTGTTGGCTTCATTACCTGAATCTTGTAATTCTGGGCAGCCTTAGCATGCAACGGAATGATTAACTTGTTACCCTCTGTATAAGAAAGGGTATCATCTACATAATAATAAGTAGAGTCGTCAGTGTAAACTCTGATAGAAGTATTAGGCGTAGCATAAACTGGCTCATCGTACGTGACAACCACATTCACGAATGTATCCAATTCAGAAGCACCATCTTCTGGCGAAACCGAAACGACCGAAGGGGCTGTCTGGTCATCGAAATGACGAGCAGGCTGATAATCGGTATCATTGTCAGAACATGCAGCAAATGTCATAGCCAACATCGCCACACATATATAAAACATCTTCTTCATAATCTAATCTTCATTAATATTTTTTAGGTTCGATGCGGAACTGACCAAAGCAGTGGTCTACATTCCATGCATCAGCAGTATTTGGCTGCATCACCATCTCCAAGGCCATCCATTGGTCAGCCTCAGTAGGCAAAGCACCACCCTTTATCACATCCGTAAGAGGAAGAGATACTGTCACCCATTTGCCATAGGTATTATTGATACCCATCGACACTGGATCAAACTGACATCTGCCATCACCTCCAGCCTGAAGAGTAAAGTTATATCCACCGTTTTTACTACCATTAGCACCATTGTCGCCATAGTTATTGAATGGATTAGAGGAATTGGTACATACCTCAAACTTCAAGACATATTTTTCAGGATGAGCTGATGCATCAAGCCATCTCCAATTACAGCCAAAGCCAGTGCTGTTCCAAGACCAAGCATCAAAAGTACCCTTGACTCTGAGGAAACTATAACCAAGCGACGCAGGGTCACCACTCTTTGTGCCATCCGTGACAAGTCCCTTTCCCCAGTCATTCCACCAGCCAAGATCACCGCCGAAATCACCAAACATCAACTGGTCTGTCATTCGATAAGGAATGGTAGCAGTCTTGTCGCCAGAAATCTCATGCCAAGAGAAGTGTATCAAGGAATTGTTTGGACAATCTTTAGGTATCACAATACTCGTGAAGTTTTCCGAGCAAGAGTCACAATGCAACACTTGTTTGTAACCTGCCTCCACATTTTCGATATAAACAGAAGCAGGGCTTGTTTCGGTTGTATCATTGAAACCATAAAGATCCATATACTCAGCATTCAGCTGTACTTGGTTTCCTTGAAGAGAAAACTCGTTTTTCAAACCATCTATCTCTACGCTAGGAATAGATATGGGGAAGTACATCTTCACCTCGCCCTGATTGGTTTCATAAACAAGGCTATCGTTCTGTGCTCCTGGGATAACACGAGGAATCTTAACCCAAGCCTCATTGGTCGTAGCATAAATCTGGCGTACATCCACATCCACGTCATTGAAGCGAACTTTCTTGACCTGAGCCAAGTTCTGACCTTTGATGTGAATCATCTGGTTAAGCGCGCCACCGCTAAGAGGTGACACATAACCTGTATCTTGCACATCATAAATCTGGCTGATAGCAGGGGCACCATAATTAGAAGTTCTATCAGGCACAGAATAATCTACCACATCACTGCATGATGCCAAAGCGATGACTGCCATTGCAGATAGACCTATATTCTTTATATTCATTTTCATATCGTTATTCTTTAAAAGAATTAAACATTAGTTCCAACCAGGATTGTTGGTTGAGATACTATCGTTCACATTGATTTCATCTGTTGGGATAGGATAAAGCAAGTTACGTTCGGTACGAGCCTTGTTGATGTTTGCCTCATCGCGTCCACCGATGGCATTCATCGCCTGGAGATAGATACCCCAACGAATCAAGTCCCAACGACGATCACCCTCACAAGCGAACTCCTTGGCACGCTCCTCCAAGATGCTACTACGCATACCTGTCTGAGTAGAAACATTCTCCATCAGGTTAGCATTGGAGCGCTTACGTACGATGTTAAGATACTTCATAGCCTCCTGTAGCTCACCAAGTTCAGTCTCGGCCTCAGCATAAATCAAAAGCACATCGGCATAACGAAGGAATGGCCAATAACTGTCTGGATATTCCAAAGCATCATTCTCACAATCATCATATTTGGTCGTGAAAGCCAAGCACTCGCTACTCTGATTATACTGATAAGCATAGCCTGTATTCTTATACTCTGCGTCTGGCTCACGAACATAATTGCCATACACATCATAACCGGTAATTTTCTCGCTCCATGACTGAGGATAGTAGAAACAGCCATTGTAATCTTCCTGATAATAGTATCTCCAAGTATGGCGAACACCCTTAGTTATACGCAAGTCTTGGTCATCGAAGAGTTGATACCATGCATTGGTGCAACCCATCCACCCACCAGAGATCAAGAACTCGCTACCAGCACTCTCCTTATAGCCAGAGTAGTTGGTATGGATATTGGTACGATAATTATCGGATGCAGATGAAACTGCAGAGCGTACGCCCCACATCATCTCGGCATCGTCACGATGGTTGCGAGACCAGAGATAGTTGTATGCAGTCAGTTCGTATGTACCAAACTCTCCATCGATAACCTTCTTCGCCCACTTAGCAGCCTCGGTGTAGAGTTCATGTGGATCCATATTCTCATACCCTTCCACTTTCGTTTTCTTGAATGTCTCCGTAGCAGGTGTACGATAAAGTTTGTATTCCTTGCCGCCAACGGTCTCTGTACGGAATGGCTCACCAGTACGAACATTAACCTCTGTACCCTCAGGCATAGCGGCAGAAGCCATGGTGGCATACACCTTAGCCAACAGACCAGCAGCAGAACCTGCAGAAACATGACCAGTTTGGTACTTGCTGTTATCACGATGATACAGCAACTCCGAAGCCTTGGTCAAAAGTTCAATGATGTGATCATAGATTTCCTTCACTGGGCGACGGCTGTGCATAAACTCACCACTCGCACTAACATCCGTTGCCATATAAGGGATAGGTCCGTAAGCTCTAACCAACATAAAGTAAGCAAATGCCTCCTGAAAATAGCACTCACCAATGGCATTGTTTTTATAATCTTCGTCAACACTATTCATGGATGAAATATAACGAACAGCGATGTTGGCATCATTGATCAGATTATAAGGACCTTTCCACATCTTGTCCAAGGCAGACTCTGCCTGGAAGTTACCAGCGCCCATGGATCCAAACAACCAGTCTGGGCCTGAGATATAGTCGGCATCAAGTTCCAATACCTTTGGGAAGTCACCCCAGCAGAACATATCATAAAGCCAGTTGCTGTATACACCAGTCACCCAAGTATCGACCGCCTCCTTAGAGTCGCCGACATTGTCTGGTCCAATCATACTTTCTGGCTTCTCTGTCAAAAAGTCGTTGCAGGAGGTAGTAACCATCGCTCCACATCCCAACAACAAAGCTGAAAATATATATTTATTAATTCTCATAATGATTCTTTATTTATAATGTATCTTTAGAATGTAGCATTGATACCGAATGTGAAGGTACGGGCTGATGGATAAGAGTAGATATCCACGCCACGACGAGAAGAGTCACTACCGAATGCGTTCACATCTGGATCATACCAACTATAATCTGTAATAGTAAATACGTTGGTTGCTGTGAAGCTGAACTGCAAGCGCTCCAAACCTACGCTCTTGAAAGGATGATTCCAATTGTAGGTCAAGCTGATGTTCTTCAACTTGATGTAACTGCCATCCTCTACATAACGATTACTTACCAAGAAATTACGCTCATAACCAGAAGAAGCCTTAGGCCACTTGGCATTCTCGTAATTGTCTGCTGTCCAACGAGAGTTGTATGCATCAACAGGGATATTACCAATGTTGCCCAACTTCACATCCTGTAAATTGCCATTGAAGATATCATTTCCCTGAGAGCCCTGAAACATGAAGCTGAGAGTTAAGTCCTTCCATGTCAAGTTGTTAGTCAATCCCCATGTATAGTCTGGGTTGGTATCACCGATGATGGTACGGTCTGCTTCTGTAATTTTTCCATCCTTGTTGAGGTCTAAATAGCGAATCTCGCCTATCTTTGACTTCACCGTAGCATCACTGGCAAAAGTATATTGTGGATCGGCACGTACGGCAGCCTCGTTGTTATAGAATCCATCCTCCACATAACCATAGATGGCACCGATAGGACAACCATTGCGCTGGATGAAGACATTGTCGGCTCCATACCACAAGGTATTGGCATACTGGTCACCGTTCAAGCCACCAATCTCATTCTTATTGAATGCCATGTTACCGTTGATGTTCCAATGCCAGTCGTGGCTGTCAATAGGCGTGATGCCCAATGTCAACTCAAGACCCCTGTTGGTTACATTACCAGAGTTGGTCAACTTGTTGGAGAAACCTGTAGAAGAAGGTATCTTCACTTCCTGCAACAAGTCACGTGTCTTCTTATAATAGTAATCGGCTGTGAATGTCAAACGGTTATTGAACCATCCGAAATCTGCACCAATATTATATTGGGCTGTAGTCTCCCACTTGATGTCAGCATCTACAGGACCACGCCAAGAGACCATGGCAGAACCACTCTGAATGCTTCCACTAAATGGGTAGTTGGCAACTCCGAGCTGTGGCAAGGTACGATAAGAACCGATACCCTGGTTACCAGTCTCACCATAAGAAAGACGGAACTTCAAGTTAGAGAAGATGTTCAAGTCCTTGATAAACTTCTCCTCAGATATACGCCAAGCGAAAGCACCTGAAAGGAACGTAGCCCACTTGTTCTTGTCTGTAAACTTAGAAGAGCCATCAGAACGTACAGATGCAGTAAAGAGATACTTGTCCATCAATGAGTAATTGACACGACCCAAGAATGAAGCCAAGCGCTGTGTACCCTTGTCACTTGAGAGAGTAGCCTTGTCGAGTGCACGACTCAAGTCGTTATCTTGTGTCAAATCGTCAGGGAAGTTAGATGCCAAGATAGAGCTATTGTCCCAAGAAGCACTCTCTACGGTGAAACCAGCGACTGCATTAAACTTATGAATTTTATTCAATGTATAGTCGAAAGTCAAGAGAGACTCAGCGGTCAAGCTCTTCCAGATATTGCTAGCACGGCTAGCCTTACCATTAGTAGGAGCCTTACCCTCCTGGGTATGACGGTCATAGTAGCTACCACGATGAGAATCATTGTAAGAGAGACCCAAGTTCTGGCGGAACTTCAAGAATGGGAACAACTTAATCTCTACAAAAGAACTACTGAAGTAGTTGATGCTATGCAATTCATCCTTGGCACTGTTCACGTAAGCTGAAGGATTAGCCGCCAACCAGTTGAGATCATCCATCTGGGTAGTATCCGTATTAGGACCGTATGTTGGAGGGAACAACAAAGCAGAACGTACTACACCTGTATTATAGCTCAAGGTATTGGCAAAGTTGGTTGTACTATTCGTAAAGCTCTGGTTAGTACCTATCTCCAACCAGCTATATACGTGACGTGCAATATTGGCACGAAGGGCATAACGCTCATAGCCAGAGTTTTTGATGGTACCATCCTGCTTGGCATAGTTGCCCGAGAAAGAATAATATCCCTTGTCGTCACCACCGCTTACACTAAGGTTATAGTCGTGCTGGAAAGCCGTCTGGAAGATTTCATCTTGCCAGTCGGCAACATCAATCTGCGTAGCATTACCATAAGCATCATAGTACCAGCCTGGATGTGCATAATCCTCAGGTTTACCAGTATACTTACCCGTATTATAGTTAGCATGTCCATCAGGATAATACTGATATCCCCAAGTACCAGGATAAGCTAAATTCGTAGTACGAGAGCCCAAGTAGTACTGATCATTAATAACCTGCTCGTTCTGATAAGTAGCATAAGTTACAGGATCCAACATATCTATCTTCTTAGAGATATGAGAGAAGCCCCAGTTACCAGAGAACTCGACCTTTGGCTTGCCAGCCTTACCACGCTTGGTTGTGATGATTACGACACCATTGGCACCACGAGAACCATAAATGGCAGTGGCAGAAGCATCCTTCAAGATTTCGATATTTTCGATATCATGAGGGTTAATCATGCTCAATGGGTTGCTACTCTGCTCATTCTGTGTAGCGCCATTGCTTGGAGCAGAACCAGTATCGAATGGGATGCCATCAACAATGTAAAGAGGCTGAGAAGAAGTTGAGAAAGAGTTGGCGCCACGTACCACGATACTCATACCGCCACCAGGAGCACCATCACTCTGATTGATCTGCACACCTGCCACCTTACCCTGCATACCGTGAGCCAAGTCAAGTGCACCACCTTTCATCAAGTCCTCCCCCTTCAAAGAGCTCAAAGCACCACTAAGGTCACTTTTCTTCATCGTGCCGTAACCTACTACCACCACTTCATCCATCAACTTGGAATCTTCCTGCATAACAATAGTAATAGAGGATTTACCCGCCACATTAACCATTTGGGTTTTCATGCCCACACTCGAAATCTTGATACGAGTTTTACCTTTGGGCAGAATGATAGAAAATTTTCCGTCCATGTCGGAGACTCCTCCCGTGCCAGTACCTTCCACAATGATGCTTGCGCCTATCAAAGGTTCATTGTTCATGCTACCATCCAGAATGGTACCAGTCAATTTGCTCTGGGCGTACAGCTGGCTACTCAAGGAGAGAGCTGCGATAGCAAATACTATTCTTTTCATACGTAAATTATTGTTAGTTATAATCGTTGTTTATTCCTTTAACGGCTTCATATAGTCTTTGTCATTTTTGACAAGCAGGTTGTATAGATTGTATATTTCGATTACAAAGTTAATACAATTTTCCTTTACTATATAATACTATTTTGTCTATTATTAGCATTTATTTGCTTTAACCCAAAAAAGGATGATAAATTCATATAGTTAGAACTTATCACCCCTAAATTTTATACATTTACCAACTCTATACCAATTTCAAGATAGATTGACGACGCATTCTATTTTCTATTATTTCTGAACGTACTTCTTACCACCCTTGATGACTACGCCCTTATAAGATGCATCAACCTGCCGACCTGCGAGGTTGAAAATCTTAGAAACCTTAGCAGTAGGAGCTGCCACTGCGTTTGAAATGCCAGTAGATGGATTATAATCCTTTGTGCAGAAATAAATAGCTTTGATTGTAACTGTACCAGTGGTACTTGTCTGAACTGCAATCTGATCCACCTTGTTCTTACGCTCATCCAAAGCAAGTTTTACTGAAGTTTCACCTGGCTCAATGAATGCCTCTGCACTATTATTTTCATCTTTCGACTCATTGTACTGCAACCACAATTGAGTTTGGAACTCTACAGGTTCAGCAATTTCCAATACAGCATAGTCAAAAGCAGAGCAGTCCTTTGCACCAAACCATTTGTTAGCACCCTTCCATGCATCAGGATATGTTATAGACATCGTTCCATCGGCATTTTCAACAATGTCAATAGCAGGATCCCATTTGCCCCAACCTGTCAAGTCGACTGGACTCTTCTGCACCTTATTCTTATCCAAGAACTCCTTATACTCTTTTTCAGTACCTACATAAGCACCTGTCACGGCCACCTTACCCACTGATTTTGATTGGATATAATACTGAGCAAATTGATCGCTATAATTCTCATTGAGTTTTACACCTGCGACCAAAGAACCCGCAACACAACCTACTGTCACGTCCTGATTATAACCTAACGTATACTGAGTAGTCAACTGAAAGTCGCAAGTTGTCTCACTGAACGTTAACCAAAGATAGTCATAATCAGACATATCTGTACACTTTTTAGGTTCCGTTTCTCCATCGCCTGTCACAAAGCCAACACCAGCACCTTTCCAAGCTTCAGTAAACGTCAAGGTATTTCCCTCCACTGTACAGCCTGCGCCCCAAGACCCAAAGGACGTAGAAATCTGCTCGTAAGCACTAGCTGATATGGCAAACAATGCACATGCAATAAAAGT
>ERZ808240.969-NODE-969-length-36492-cov-3.347065_pt1 | contig 36492 bp, 31 predicted proteins | sample MGYA00521084_ERZ808240 | MGnify/ENA primary metagenome ERZ808240 (study PRJEB31516, sample SAMN03275571) | gut metagenome | biome: mammalia-associated habitat; material: feces | host: Papio cynocephalus | place: Kenya | collected 2012-08-06 ... | reverse complement strand
CCTTCTTCGGCGCCGTCGCGCTTGGCTTTACGGGTCCCGAAGCAGCATCCATCGGCATCATCGGCGGTGCGGACGGCCCGACAGCCATCTATCTTACTACGAAGCTCGCGCCGCAGCTTTTAGGGCCTATCGCAATAGCGGCCTACTCCTACATGGCGCTCATACCGCTCATCCAGCCGCCTCTCATGAAGCTTTGCACAACAAAGGAGATGCGCGAGGTCAAGATGGAGCAGACACGTGAGGTCTCCAAGACCGAAAAGATCATCTTCCCGATCGTCGTTGCAACCTTCGTTATACTGCTTCTGCCCTCGACCGCTCCCCTGGTCGGCTGCCTCATGCTCGGAAACCTCTTCCGTGAGTGCGGCGTGACAGACCGTCTGTCGGATACCGCGCAGAACGCTCTTATGAACATAGTAACCATCTTCCTTGCCACCTCCGTCGGCGCAACGATGGTAGCGCAGAACTTCCTGACCGGCAGCACGATAAAGATCATTATCCTCGGTCTGTGCGCATTCGCCATCTCCACCATCGGCGGTCTGCTCGGCGGCGTCGTCATGTACTATGCCTCCGGCAAGAAGATCAATCCCCTCATCGGCTCGGCCGGCGTTTCCGCCGTTCCCATGGCAGCGCGCGTTTCCCAGGACGTCGGCAGAAAGTACAACAAGACAAACTTCCTGCTCATGCACGCAATGGGACCCAACGTCGCGGGTGTCATCGGCTCGGCTATCGCGGCAGGCTTCCTGCTTTCCGTGTTCGGCGGCTGATAAAAGCATTTTCAAGGCATGTGTCTTTCGGCACATGCCTTTTTTACATACTCTTTACCGATAACGTGATAATTTTATCAATTAGCAATTGATATCGAATATTATCCATTGTATAATCAATTGCATGCTTTAAAGGAAATATTTCAGCGGAAGCGAACGCGAAAAGCCGATAAGGCGGCAATCGAGACCGGCCGCAACCGTCGGTTTACACATTTCAAGCCCGGCTTTATAGCCTGCAACCAAAGAAAATGATACTGTTGGGACACAATTTCCCGAACAGGAGGACATGAAAATGATATTGGCAGATAAGATAATAAACCTGCGCAAAAAGGCAGGCTGGTCGCAGGATGAGCTTGCAGCCCAGCTTAACGTTACGCGCCAGTCCGTATCGAAATGGGAGGGCGCGCAGTCGGTTCCCGATATGGAGCGCATCGTGCAGATGAGCCGTCTTTTCGGCGTAACGACCGACTATCTTTTAAAGGATGAGCTCGAGAGCGAGGAGTTTAACACATCCGAGTCCGAGAGCACGCTGCGCCGTGTAACGATGGAGGAGGCCTCGGGCTATCTTGCAATCCGCAAGGCCGACGCGCCGAAAATCGCGCTTGCTGTTCTTCTGTGCGTTATCTCGCCCGTTGTGCTCATACTGATGGCGTGCATGTGCGAGTCCGGCTATTTCGGCATAAGCGAAGACGCCGGAGCCGGCATCGGTCTGTGCGTGATGCTCTGCATCGTCGCCGCCGCCGTCGTTCTCTTTATCCGCACCGCCCATCGCGCCGAGAATTTTGAGTTTCTCGAAAAGGAAGCGTTTGAAACAGAGTACGGCGTTGCGAGCATGGTAAAAGAGCGCAAAAAGGAGTTTTCCGAGCAGTATTCGCGCCTTAACGCTCTCGGCACGGTGCTGTGCATTCTCTCGGTTCTGCCTATATTTGCAGCGCTTGCATTCTCGCTGCCGGACATATGGGCCGGGGTGAGCGTGTGCCTGCTTCTCGTTCTGGTAGCGTTCGGATGCTACGCCTTCGTTTACGGCGGAGTATACAATTCGGCGATGAACAAGCTCCTTGAGGAAGGCGACTACACGCGCGAAAACAAAAAGAAAAACGCCGTTTTCGGCGCCGTTAGCACCGCCTACTGGCTCATAGTCACGGCAATATTCCTCTACTGCACCTTCGGCCCGAACGGCAACGGTCAGCCGGGCACGCTGTGGTATATCTGGGTCGTGGCCGGAGTTCTGTACGGCGCGATAGCGGCCTTCCGCGAGGTTATCCTTCATTCAAACGGCAAAAAATAAGGAGAGCTTATGGATCAGCATATAATCGAGATATCTCATCTTAATAAAGCCTTCGGCAGTGTTAAGGCCGTCAGCGACCTTTCCTTTCACGTCAGCCCCGGCGAGCTGTTCGCCTTTCTCGGTGTAAACGGCGCGGGAAAAAGCACGACCATCTCCATCATGTGCGGCCAGCTTAAGGCCGACAGCGGCAGTGTGAAGATCTCCGGTCTCGACGCGGATAGAGACATTCCCGAAATAACGCGCAGACTCGGTGTCGTGTTCCAGGGAAGTGTCCTGGATAAACCTCTGTCGGTGCGCGATAATCTTGAAAGCCGCGCAGCACTGTACGGAATAACGGGCAAGGCGTTTGAGGCTCGGCTCAAGGAGCTGTGCGAGCTTCTTGATTTTTCGGATCTGCTCGGCCGCAGCGTCGGAAAGCTCTCCGGCGGTCAGCGCCGCAGGATAGATATTGCCCGCGCCCTGCTGCACAGACCCGAGATACTCATCCTTGACGAGCCGACGACCGGCCTTGATCCGCAGACGCGAAAGCTTCTGTGGAACGTCGTGCGCTCGCTGCGCGAGACGGAAAACATGACCGTTTTTCTCACGACGCACTACATGGAGGAGGCCGCCGATGCGGACTACGTCATCATTCTCGACAGCGGCCGCATCGCCGCCGAGGGCACGCCTCTGGCTCTCAAAAACGCCTACACCGGCGACTATATGACCCTTTACGGCGTGCAGCCCGACGCGCTCGACGCGCTCGGTTTAAAATATGAAGCTCTGCGCGACGCGTACCGCGTGTCCGTTCCGAACACCGCCGCCGCAACCAAGCTCATCATCGAGCACCCCGAGCTTTTTAACGATTTTGAGATCACAAAGGGCAAAATGGACGATGTTTTCCTTGCCGTAACGGGCAAGGCTCTTGCGGGAGGTGAGGAAAAATGAAAACTCTTTTTATCCTGACGAAGCGCAACGCAAAGCTTTTTTTCAAGGACAAGGGCATGTTCTTTTCCTCGCTGATAACCCCCGTGATCCTGCTCATTCTGTACGTCAGCTTTCTTTCTAATATCTATCGCGAAAGCTTCGTTTCCGCGCTGCCTGCGGGCTTTACGCTCTCGGAAAGCATCATTGACGGCGTTGTCGCGGGGCAGCTTGCCTCGTCGATCCTGGCCGTCTGCTGCGTGACGATCGCCTTCTGCTCGAATCTTCTCATGATACAGGATAAGGTCACGGGCTCCGTGCGTGACCTCACGGTAACGCCGGTAAAGCGCAGCGTGCTGGCCATGGGCTATTTTGCAGCGTCCGCCGCCGCCACGCTCATCGTGTGCCTTGTCACCTGCGGTCTGTGCTTTTTGTACACCTACAGTCAGGGCTGGTATTTAAGCGGCACGGACATTGCGCTTATTCTGCTTGACGTTTTTCTGCTGACGTTGTTCGGTACGGCGCTTTCCTCCTGCCTGCATTATTTTCTGACGACGCAGGGGCAGATGTCCGCCGTAGGCACGCTCGTAAGCGCCTGCTACGGCTTCATATGCGGCGCGTATATGCCCATGTCTAACTTCTCCGAGGGGCTGCAAAAGGTGCTGTCCTTCCTTCCAGGCACCTATGCAACGAGCCTTCTGCATAACCACTGGATGCGCGGTGCGCTCGGAGAGATGGGCGATGCCGGCGTGCCGGAACAGGTGCTCGATGCGATACGCGACGGCGTCGACTGCAACATATATTTCTCCGGCGAGGCCGTCTCGCAGGGCGCAATGTACCTCATCGTCGTCGGCTCGGTCGTGGTCGTAACGGCGGCGTATATTCTCATAAACGCGCTGTGCAAGCCAAGGTATGGTGACAGATAATAAAGGAGGCAGAACAATGCTCGAAATTAAAGGACTTACAAAATGCTACGGCGAGAAGAAGGCCGTGGACGATCTCAGCCTGCGCATAGCACCGGGAACAATCTACGGCTTTATCGGCCATAACGGCGCGGGTAAAACAACGACCCTCAAGGCCGTTGTCGGCATCCTCGACTTCGACAAGGGCGAGATACGCATTAACGGCGTGTCGATAAAGGACGATCCCATAGCCTGCAAAAGGGTGCTGGCCTACATACCCGATAACCCCGATCTTTACGAGTACATGACGGGCATAAAGTACCTCAATTTCATTGCCGATATCTTCGGCGTGAGCCCAGAGGACAGGAAGGCGCGCATCGAAAAATATGCCGGGCTCTTTGAGCTGACAAAGGATCTTGCGCAGCCGATATCGGCCTACTCGCACGGCATGAAGCAGAAGCTTGCCATCATCTCCGCATGGATACACTCGCCGAAGCTCATCATCATGGATGAGCCCTTCGTCGGACTCGACCCGAAGGCCGCACACATACTCAAGGGAATGATGCGCGAGCTGTGCGACGAAGGCGGCGCGATCTTCTTCTCGACCCATGTTCTCGAGGTCGCCGAAAAGCTCTGCGACCAGGTCGCCATAATAAAAAGCGGCAAGCTCATCCGCTCGGGCACCATGGCCGAGGTCAAGGGCGATGACAGCCTTGAGGAAGTGTTCCTTGAGCTGGAGGACACATCATGCTGAAGATCCTTTTAAGAAAGCAGCTTTATGAGCTCAACAGCAGCCTTTTCTATGACAGCAAAAAGGGCAAGACCCGCTCCAAGGCCTCAGCCGTGCTGCTGATCGTGCTGTATGCGCTTTTGATGGTCGTCGTGATCGGCGGCATCTTCACCTGTCTGGCCGTTTCGATTTGCAAGCCCTTTGTCGGCATGGGGCTTGACTGGCTGTATTTTGACATTATGACGCTCATGGCGCTGTTTTTGGGCGTGTTCGGCAGCGTTTTCAACACATATTCAAGCCTTTACAAGGCCAAGGACAATGATCTCATGCTCTCGCTGCCGATCCCGACGAAGTATGTCCTCATCTCGCGCCTTACGGGTGTGTATCTAATGGGACTGATGTTCAGCGCGGTCGTCATGCTGCCGACTGTCATCGTTTATTTCGTAATTGCGCAGCCCGCGTTTTCGGGTGTTGTCGGCGCACTGCTGCTGACCGTTTTGGTGAGCGTATTCGTCTTTATTCTCTCCTGCCTTCTCGGCTGGGTGGTCGCAAAAATAAGCGTGCGCCTTAAGAGCAAGTCGCTCATAATCGTTATCCTCTCGCTCGTATTCTTCGGGCTTTACTACTTTGTCTGCTTTAACGCCTACGAGCTTCTTCAGGAGCTCATCGTAAACGCCCTCACCGTCGGCGATAAGATCATGGACTCTGCCTATGTCCTGTACATCATCGGCGATTGCGGCCGGGGCGGCGTGCTTTCGATGCTGTATGTAACGCTCGCTGTAGGCATACTCTTTATCATCACATACCGTATCCTCGCACGCAACTTTATCAAGATCGCAACGACCTCAGACAGAGCCGCAAGGCGCGAATACCGCGCACAGACGGCGAAAATGCGCAGCGCATCGTCGGCGCTGCTGCACCGCGAGCTTTCGCGTTTTCTCGCAAGCCCTACATACATGCTCAACTGCGCCCTCGGCACGCCCATACTCATCATCGCAGGTGCGCTGCTTCTCATAAAGGGGCCGGATCTCATCGAACTCGTGGGCATGCTCCCCTTCTCCGATGATTCTCTAACCGTCATGATGGCCATCGGCATATGCATTATCGCCGCCTTGAACGACCTTACCGCCCCTTCGGTTTCCCTTGAGGGCAAGAACCTGTGGATAGCGCAGTCGCTGCCCGTAAGCCCCCGGGAGGTGCTGCACGCAAAGCTCAGGCTCCACATGCTGCTGACCGTTACCCCTGAGCTTTTCTGCTCTGTCTGCGTCTGCATCACGTTCCGCCCCGATTTTGTGACCGGTCTTCTGTGCGTCGCTCTGCCTATCGTATTTACGCTGTTTATCGCCGCCTTCGGCCTTGTCATAAACCTCAAAAACCCGAACCTTAACTGGCAGACCGAGGCTGTCGCCGTCAAGCAGAGCATAGGCGTTCTAATCGCGATGCTCGGCGGCTTTGTCATCGCGGCCGTTCTCGGCGTGGGCTACTATCTGCTTTACTCAAAGCTCGGCTCTATTGCGTTTCTGGCTATCGCCATTGCAGTGCTCGGTATTTTGGCCGCACTGGAGCTTAAATGGATAAACACCCGCGGCAGCGAGATACTGAGGTATCTGTGAGATACTGCCGATAAAAACAGCTCCATATGAGAAATCATACGGAGCTGTTTATTAATTATTAAGCTTTACAGGCCGTAAGCCTCGGCGAGCTTTTTGAATGCCGGGAGCGAAGCCTCGGCGGTCTTTTCGGACACGCAGTAGGCAAGGCGGGCATAGCCCTCGACGCCGAAGCTGTCCGACGGAACCATCAGTATCTCAAACCGCTTTGCCTTCTCGCAGAACTCGGATGCGCTGTCGCCCTTCGGCGCTTTTATAAACAGATAAAACGCGCCGTCCGGCTTTACGCAGTCAAAGCCCATGGAGCTGAGAGCATCGTAGAGCGTGTCGCGGTTTTTGGCGTAGCTCGCGATATCCGGCTTCACATCGGCGCATTTTGCGAGCATGTGCTGCATGAGGCTCGGCGCACAGACATAACCGAGCGCCCTGCCCGCACCGCAGACGGCGGCGAAAACGTCGCCGCTGTCCTTCACGCAGGGCGGCACCATGATATAGCCAAGGCGCTCGCCGGGCAGCGACAGACTCTTGGAGTAGGAGTAGCAAACGATGGTGTTGCTGTAGATACTCGGCACAAACGGCACCTGCACATCGCCGTATACAAGCTCACGGTACGGCTCGTCGGCGATGAGGTATATGCTCCTGCCCTGCTCCTCCTGCGCGACCTGAAGGATCTTCGACATGACCCTGAGCGTCTGCTCGCTGAGTATTGCGCCCGATGGATTGTTCGGCGAATTGATGATGACCGCCGCAACGCCCTGCTCTACGGCGTCCTCGAACGAGGCCATGAACGGCTGCATATCGTCGCCCGCCGGGGGAACTGTTATTACCTCCGCTCCGGCATTTTCGGCAAAGACCTTGTATTCCGGGAAAAACGGCGCCAGGACCGCGACCTTCTCGCCCTCGCTGACGAGCGCAGACATGACTATCGACAGTGACGAGGACGCGCCGGAGGTGAGGTATATGCTCTCTGCCGGTATCTCATAGCCCGCTCTTTTGCTCTCCTGCGCCGCGGCTGCTTTTCTCGCGGCCATAGAACCGGGAGCCGCGGTGTAGCCGTGCAGGGTGAGGCTCTCCTCATTCTGCAGAAGCTCGATGAGCGTGTTCTTCACCTTTTCGGGCGCGGGAACATTGGGGTTGCCTATGCTGAAATCAAAAACATTTTCGCTGCCTATCTCGCTGCGGCGCACGTCGCCGTAGGCGGCGATATCCCTTATCGCGTTCTCGCCTTTTCCGAGTGCGAGCATTTTCTTTGCTATCATAGTGATTCCCCTTTCAAATATTTTGTATTTATATTTTATCTCAGATCCGCCAGCTCGTAGATGAGCCTTTCGGTCTTATCCCAGCCGAGGCAGGCGTCTGTTATGCTCTTGCCGTAAACGCCGCCGTCGGGCTTCTGATTGCCGTCTTCGATATAGGACTCGATCATAAGCCCCTTGACAAGGTGCAGAATATCATCCGAGTGGCGCGTGCTGTGGAGTATCTCCTTTGCTATGCGCGGCTGCTCATTCCATTGCTTGCCGGAGTTTGAGTGGTTCGTGTCGATAACGACGGCCGGGTTTTTAAGGCCGCTTTTCGCGTACAGCTCGCACAGGAGCTTAATATCCTCGTAGTGATAGTTGGGTATCGTTCTGCCATACTTATTCGACGAGCCGCGAAGAATGGCGTGCGCAAGCGGATTGCCCTTGCTCTGCACCTCCCAGTTGGAGTAAACAAAGGTGTGCGGATGCTGGGCGGCGGTGATGGAGTTCATCATAACGGAAAGATCGCCGCTCGTGGGGTTTTTCATGCCTACCGGCAGATCAAGGCCGCTGGCAGTGAGCCTGTGCAGCTGGTTTTCGACCGATCTTGCGCCGACGGCGACATAGCTGAGCATGTCCGACAGGTAGTGGTGATTTTCCGGGTACAGCATCTCGTCGGCGCAGGAAAAGCCGGTTTCGGCGAGCACCTTCATGTGCATCTTGCGTATAGCTATCAGGCCTCGGAGCATATCCGGCGAGCTGTTGGGGTCGGGCTGATGGAGCATACCCTTATAGCCGTCGCCGGTAGTGCGGGGCTTATTGGTGTAAACGCGCGGAACGATGAGGATCTTGTCCTCGACCTTCTCCTGAACGCGGTGCAGACGCGAGATGTAATCGAGCACCGAGTCCTCGCGGTCGGCAGAGCAGGGGCCTATAACAAGCAGCAGTCTGTCGTCCTCGCCGGTGAATATTTTTCTGAGCGCTATATCCGTCGCCTTTTTTCTCTCGGCAAGCTCCGGAGTTATGGGGTACATTTCCTTTATCGCCTGCGGCGTCGGCATTTTCCTCTTAAATTCCATATTCATGACTTGTCATCCTCTTTTTTTATGTCAAAGTATTTTCTGCGCTCTGTGGAAAGGCGCATCATATCGCGGATAGTCTCTCTGTCGCCGTTTGCAATGCTGTTTCGCAAAAGCTCGAACTTTTCGCTGAAAAGATCCATCTGTCGCACGAGCTCGTCTCGGTTTAACAAGAACAGCTCGCTCCACATCTCGTCGTTTATTTTTGCGATGCGCGTAAGGTCGCGGAACGAGTCGCCCGTGTAATCGACAAGGTGCTTTGAGTCCTTGCACACCATGAGCGAGACCGCGATGCAGTGGGCAAGTTGCGAGAGAAAGCCTATCATCTCGTCGTGCTTTTCGGGCGTGAGCTCGGCTATCATTCTGAAGCCCATTATCCTGCCGAGCTCCTTGCAGGTCTCGATGGCCTCGGGCGTGTTTTTATCCGTGGGCGTGACGATGTAGTTTGCGCCCTCGAATATCTCCATGCGCGCGTTTTCAACGCCGCTGCATTCGCGCCCGGCCATGGGGTGCGCACCGATAAACTCAAGGTCATCGCGCAGCATGCCCTGAATTTTGTAGATAATGCTGCACTTTACGCCCGTAACGTCGGTGATGAGAGCATGTGGCTTTATATACTGCTGATAATTCTCTATCCATTCGACGAAGGCGTGCGGATACATCGCAAAGATCAGCAGGTCAAACTGCGCGATATACTCGGGGTCGATATCCGCTCTGCCATGAGCTATTATTCCCTCGCGCAGGGCGTAGTCTATTGTCTCCTGCCGCCTTGCTATCGCGCCGACCTCAAAGCCGTGAGCGGTCAGCGACTGCGCGTAGCTGCCGCCCATGAGGCCAAGGCCGAGTATAAGTATTTTTGTGTTTTTGTCAAGCTTCATATTCTGCCTCCAAGCCGAGTGAGCCGAGATCGGCAAAGTAATTCGGGTAGCTCTTGCGCACGGCCTGCACACCGTCGATAACGCCGCCGGTTATGCTGCACAGGAGCGTTGCCGCCATGACGATTCGGTGATCGTTATTGGCCGGTAGCGCCGAGAGCGGCGCTTTGAGTACGCCCGGCTTTATTACGACTTCGTTGTCGTAAAGCTCCGTCTCGATGCCAAAAGCCGCAAGCTGCTGCGCCATGACGGCGGCTCTGTCGCTTTCCTTTATCCGAAGTCTGCGCGTTCCCGTAAAGACCGCGCCGTGCCCCAGGGCCGCCGCGAGCGCAAACAGCACGGGACCGAGATCGGGGCAGTTTGAGATATCGAGCTTCGCCCCCGGAGTCTTCAGCTTTTCAAAATACTCAAGGCAGACCCTGTCGCCCTGAATGCTGTCATTGCAAAGTCCCGTGACCCTGACGCTGCCTCCGATGAAATTAAACGCCTCGAGCGCCGCGGCGTTTGACCAGTCGCCCTCGACGGTTTTTTCTCCGGCTGCGTACCTCTGCCCGCCGCGAACCGAAAACAGGTTTGGCTCCGGCTCGCTTATCTCAATGCCGCACGAGCGCAGAACGCCGAGCGTTATATCTATATAAGCGCGGCTTTCAACAGGCGGCAGAACTCTTATCACGCTGTCGCCCTCAAGCGTCGGCAGCGCGAACATGAGCCCCGAAACAAACTGGCTGCTCACGTCGCCGCGCAGGACATCCCCCCCCGCCGTGAGCTTACCGCGAAATTCAATGCCGCTCTTATCCTTTTTTATCTCTATCCCCTTACCGCCGAGCATGTCCTCGTATATGCCGATGCCGCGCTCTAAAAGCCTTGGCGTTCCCTCAAAGCGCACCCTCGCGCCCGTGAGAGCAAGGGGTATCATAAAGCGCAGCGTGCTTCCGCTTTCGCGGCAGCGCAAAACGGCGTCCTCCGGCGTTTTGCCGGTTCTTCCGGTGATCGTCACCGCGTCGCCGCATTTTTCATATCTCGCGCCGAGCGCCTCTATGCAGTCGAGCGTTGCGAGCATATCCTCGCTTTCGGAAATGCCGTTTATGCGGCTTTCACCCTCGGCGAGGGCGGCGCATATCAGCATTCGGTGGGCATAGCTTTTCGACGGCGGCGCTTTTATCTCGCCGCAAAGCCGCGACGGGCTTATTTTAAGCTTCATTTTTCTCTCCGATGTGATCTATAAGAAAATCGATCGCCTCGTTGTAGCCCGCAAGACCGTGGCCGCATATGGTCTTGACCGCGACGGCACGGATGTAGCTTACCTGCCTGAAGGCCTCGCGCTCGGACACCTCGGATATGTGCACCTCAACAGTCGGTATGCCGACGCCCTTGACGGCGTCCGCTATGGCGACCGATGTGTGCGTATACGCCGCGGGATTAAAGACGATGCCGTCAACACCGTCAAAATACGCCTTCTGGATAGCGTCAACGAGGTCTCCCTCGTGGTTTGACTGGTAAAACTCGACCGCGACGCTCTTTTCCTCGGCGTGCTCGCTTATCATTTTGAGCAGGTCTTTATAGCTCTGTCTGCCGTATATCTCAGGCTCTCTGATGCCGAGAATATTGATATTCGGCCCGTTTAAAACGAGAATTTTCATTTCGTAAGCTCCTTTAATATCGCGTCGGCCTCCGCCTCGGGCGTGGTGTTTGCGTCGATGTGCACCTCCGCTGCGGCGCAGTATATGTCATAGCGCTCGGCATAGAGCTTTTCGATCGCGCTGCGGCGCGAGGCAAGCGGCCTGTCGTCGGTCGCAATGAGGTTTTCCGGTCTTCTGTCGAGGAAAACGAGAACGCCGTTGTGCTTGAGCGCACGCACGTTTTCCGGATCGAGCACCGCGCCGCCGCCGGTTGCGATGACCTTGCCGCCCGTTGCCGAAAGAGAGGCCGCCGTTTCCTTTTCGATTTTCCTGAACTCCGCCTCGCCGAATTTTGCGAAGAAATCCGCTATGGGCATGCCGATCTTTTTGACTATATATTCATCCGTATCGGCAAGCTCCTTACCGCATTTTTCGGCGAGAATTTTGCCGACTGTCGTTTTGCCGCTCGATGGCATGCCGATCAGGACGATATTCTGCTTATCGTTTTTGACGCTGTTAAACGCCTTGTCGACAAGGCTCTCGTCCGGCGGGATATCCTGAAACACCGCCGCCGCGTGCACCGCCTGCGCAGCCAGCATATACAGACCGCCCTCGGCCGGGATGCCTTTTTCCTGCGCGTCGAGGATAAGATTCGTGCGCAGAGGGTTATATATCGCGTCGAGCACGCCCTCGAGCTTCGGGAAGGCCGAAATATCTATGGGGCTGCCGTCCTGCTTCGGGAACATGCCCACGGGCGTTGCATTTATGATGACTTGCGCGTCGCTGTGCTCGGAAACAGCCTGCTCATAGGTTATGCTGCCGTTTTTGCCGCTGCGCGAGACGTAATATACGCTCTCAGCACCCATGTACTCTGCCAGCGCATGGCCGGTTTTCGAGGCTCCGCCCGTTCCGAGTATAAGCACCTTTTTGCCCTTCACATCGACGTTTATGTGCTTTGCAAGCGCCAGCATGCCGGGAAAATCGGTGTTGTCGCCGAAGAGCTTGCCGTTCCGGTTTACTATGGTATTCACAGCGCCGATTCTCTTTGCGGTTTCGGATATCTCGTCAAGATAAGGGATAACGTCCTGCTTATACGGTATCGTCACGTTTATGGCGTTAAACTCGCGCTTTGTCAGAAACTCGCCGAGCCCGGAGGGCGGAATTTCGTGCAGCTCGTATTCGTAATCGGCTATCTGCGCGTGGATCTCGCAGGAATAGCTGTGAGTAAGATGCTCGCCGATAAGTCCGTATTTCATCTGTCGTCGACTCCTTTCGTAAGCACGTCCGTGCCGTATCGCAGGCTCAGCATATCGGCAAGGCACAGCGCCGCGACGCTGTCGAGCACCGGGCATATCCTGCGGATTATGGCCGGATCATGCCGTCCGTGTATACTGAGCCGGGTATTTTCGTTTTTTATGAAGTCCACCGTGTCCTGCGGCCTTGCTATCGACGGCGTGGGCTTTACCGCACAGCGGAAGACGATGGGCATTCCGTTTGTGATGCCGCCGTTAATGCCGCCGTTATTGTTCGTCGTCGTTATAATCCCGCCGTCTTCGACCCTGAACGGATCGTTGCACTGACTTCCGCGCATATCCGCAACGGCAAAGCCCGCGCCGAACTCTATCCCCTTGACTCCGCCGAGCGAGAACGCCGCGTGGGATATCACGCTCTCGACGCTGTCAAACCACGGCTCGCCGACTCCGGCCGGGACGCCGCATATGACCGTTTCCGTCACGCCGCCGACGCTGTCGGCAGCCTCCCGCGCCTGAAGTATGCGCTTCGTCATCTCCGCGCCGCTTGTATCATCCAGAACAGGGAAGCTTTTTTCGCAAAGGGCTTTTATATCGCCCGCGAGGTCTTCTCCGAACGCGCGGTCGGAAACGCCCGCGCATTTATAAATATGCGTTGCAAGGCTTATGCCTATGCCGCCGAGCGCCGGGATGAGCACGCCTCCGGCCGCGACGAGCGCCGCCGTTATCCTGCCGGAAAAATGGCCGCCGCCGCGATAATCCTCATAGCCGTGGTACTTGCAGTGCGCGGAATAGTCCGCGTGCGACGGGCGCGCGGGGCCGTAGTCGTAGTCGCGGCTGCGTGTATTCTCGTTTGGAATGACTATGCACAGCGGTGTGCCGGTCGTTTTGCCGTTAAACGCGCCGCTTAATATCTTAAATTCGTCCTTTTCCCGGCGGGGCGTATCTATCGCCGAGGAAGGGCGGCGGCGCGTAAGCTGTCGGGCAATGAAGTCCTCATCTATCGTTATCCCCGGCGCGAGCCCGTCGATAACGCAGCCCACCGCCGCGCCGTGGCTCTCGCCTAAAAGGGTCAGGCAAACGCTTTGACCGAAGCTGTTTTTCATTTTGCCTCCTCCAAACGTGAAAGTATCTCGTCGGCGCTCATGCGGCAGAGCCTGAAAGAGCCGATCTCGTCGACAATTACCGCCGATATGCCGTCCGAGCCCGTTTTTTTATCGTGCTTCAAAAACGGCAGAAGCTCGTCCTTCGTCTGCCCGATCTCGGTCGGCAGGCCGTATTTTTCGAGCACCGCTCTTATCCTCGCGGCGGCGTTTTCGCCGCTCATCGGGATCATTCCGAGCGCGACACACTCGCCGTGCAGGAGCTTTCCGGCGTTGAAGCTCTCGACCGCGTGGCCTATCGTGTGGCCGAAATTGAGCACTTTTCTCAGTCCCGTTTCGCGCGGATCCTCTTCGACCACGCTCTTTTTTATCATAAGCGCACGGTATATTATTTCCGGCAGGTCGGCCGTGAGGTCATCGCTGCGCCCGATGAGCGAAAAGAGCTCGGAGTCGTTCGTCGCGGCCATTTTTATCGCCTCGGCAAGTCCTGCCATGAGCTGGCGGCGCGAGAGCGTTTCCAGCACCTCGGGGTCGATAATGACCTTTTTCGGCTGATAAAACGCGCCGACTATGTTCTTTACGCCGCCGAAGTCTATAGCCGTTTTTCCGCCTATGGACGAGTCGACCTGCGACAGCAGCGTGGTCGGGATATTGTAAAAATCCACGCCGCGCATATAGCAGGACGCGGCAAAGCCGCTCAGATCGCCGACGACACCTCCGCCGACAGCGACGACGCAGTCGCTTCTTGTGAACGACGCATCCAGCATTTCCTTTAAAAGATGCTGAAACTCGCCAAAGCACTTGCTCTGCTCGCCCTGCGGGATGGTCACTATCACTGCATCCCTGCACTGCGCGGCGACCGTTTCGGCGTACCGGGCGGGTACTCCGCTGTCGGTAACGATAAGTGTGCGGCGGTTTAAATTCAAAAGCTCGCCGGCCTTTTTGAGTGTGCCGGGCTCGAGCACTATATCATAATCCCATGTGTCGGTTTTTACGGGGATGATCATATCAAGTCACTCTCCGATTTTAAGATTTGAGTAGTAGGTGCCGACAAGCTTGAGCTTTGCGCATATCGCCGACAGCTCGCGGAGCATATCCCTGCCGTTTTCGTTGTTCACGTTGCCCTCGGCCTCGATATAGAAGAAGTAGTTCCACTGAAGATCCTTCATCGGACGCGAGCGGAGGTTTCGCATGTTGAAGCCGTGCGCGCCGATTATATTCAGCGTCTGCGCAAGAGCACCGGCCTCGTTTTTGACGGTGAAGACGAGGATGAAGTTTTCCTCTGCGCGGCTCGACATGCTCGCCGGGCGGTTCTGCGCACGCGATAGCGCGGCAAAGCGCGTCGTGTTGGTCTTGCTGTCGTTAATGACCTTATCGACGATCTTGAGGCCGAACACCTCGCTGGTCTCGTCCGAGGCTATCGCCGCTATCGTCGCGTCGTTTTTCTCCTTGACGTACCGGGCCGCCAGCGCCGTGTTTGAAAACGTCTCTGTCTCAAAGCCGTGCGCACGGATGTATTCGCCGCACTGCTCGAGCGCCTGAGGATGGCTTATGACAGTCTTTACGCTCTCTGTCGTCGCCTCGTCGGTGCCGAGCAGATTATGCTCTATCGGCAGATCGATGACCTGGTTTACGAACAGATCGCCCGAGAATATGAGATCCATGACCGTTCCGACCTCACCGGCCGCGCTGTTTTCAAGCGGCAGCACAACGCAGTCGTATTCGCCGCGCTCGACGGCCTCGTAAGCGTCGCCGAAATCGGAATACGGCACGAGCTCGGCCTCCGGGAACATGCGCTTTGCAGCCATGTACGCAAACGCGCCCTCGACGCCGCAATAGGTGACCTTCATCCCGTTTAATATCTTCGACTGGTACTCGCATGACAGGTCGATAGTTTTCTTGAGAAACTGCACATAGTATGACTCGATATCGGCGCTTTCTATAAGCGCGCGGTTGCGGTCGATAAGCTCCTTTTCGCGCGCTTCGTCCTTGACCGACAGGCCGTGCTGCTTTTTATACCCGGCAATGACCGCGGCGGCGTGCATGCGCTGCTCGAAAAGCTTCGCCATTTCCGTATCTATTCTGCTTATCTCATTTCTTGATTTTTCAAGTTCGTTCATGTCGATACCTCTGTGCTTTCAATAAAAAATATGCGATCCCGGCAAAGGGACCGCATTCAATGACAAATATTCGCCGCTTTCATAAACGCGGCTTTTATGCGTGCATTGTTACGTCCCCTGCGCGGCGGCCTTGCGCCAGCCGTAATAATAAAAATCGCAGTACGAATAAAATCGTACTGCGTTAAAAGACATGGATGCACTGCGGACAGACTCGGACACGGAACAATTCATCACAGCTGCATTGCGACCGCTCATTTCCGTATCCTCGCTTTCCTTAAAGATGAGTAAATTATACTCATCCGAAAGCCAATTGTCAATTGCCGCTTTTCAACAAAATTCGCCGTTTCGCGCCAAGGGCTTTCAGCAAATAAACCATCGCCGTCTCTTCTTTATACTTTGAACGGGATAATTTATCCCCACAGTGCCGTCAGCATCGGTATAATCTGCTTCTTGCGGCTCATGACGCCGGGCAGGAAGAGCATATTGTCCTTCGGCTCTGCGGAAAATGCGCGGCGTATGGTATCGTCGCTGCCGATGTACAAAAGCTGCGTACCCTCGAGCAGAACGTCGGTGAGCATGAGAATGACCATGTCATAGCCGTTGTCTGCCTTCATGCGGCGCATCTCGGCGAGAAATTCCCCGCTCCGCTCGAGCATTTTGGCCGAGTCAAGCGTCGTAATCTGCCCGACGCCGAGGTTTTGACCGGAGATGTGAAATTCCTTGAAGTCCGAGCGTATGAGCTCGGACACGGGCTTTGCCTCGGACGAGCCGGAGAACAGCTCCTTGCCCAGCGCGTCGAGAGAAACATTCGCTATGCGCGCCATGCGCTCGGCAAGCGCGATATCGCGCTTTGTGCAGGTGGGCGACTTGAACATGACGGTGTCGGACAGTATTGCCGCCGCCATGAGCCCCGCCATCGCCGGCGATGGCATGACGCCGTGCTCCTGATACATGCCGCAGATTATCGTCGTCGTGCTGCCCACTGGCTCGTTTCTCATGCGTATAGGCTGCGCGGTCTGGATATCGGCAAGGCGGTGGTGGTCGATTATCTCCAGTATCTCGGCCTGTTCGAGTCCGGCGACCGCCTGTGCCTTTTCGTTGTGGTCGACCAGAACGACGCGCTTTCTTCGCGGGCGCAGCAGGTGGTATCTCGACAGCGTACCGACGACCTTTTCGTTCTCGTCGAGCACCGGATAGCAGCGATAGCGGCTTTTCAAGACCTCCTCGCGCACATCGTCAATATAGTCGTTCAGGTGGAAGCAGATCGTGTCCTCCGTGTGGCAGGGGCGCGAGATGGGGATGGCCTGATAAATGAGCTTTGCAACACGTGCAGCGTCAAACGGCGTTGATATTATGCACGTGTGATGCGCGTTTTGAAGCCACTGCTTCTTTGCCTCGGTCTGGCACAGGATGATACAGTTTACGCCGAGAGTGAGCGCGCGCTCGACCATATCCGGCTGATCTCCGCACAAAACAATGCTGTCGGGGTCGTTAAACAAAAGCGTCTCGCAGCTTTGCGGCAGAGCAATGGCAACATTGCCCGAGATGCAGTCAAAAAGCTCCTCGTCTTCGTTGAGCACCTCGCCTTCAAGCACGCTGAGAACGTTATAAAGCGGAACATCGTCGATATGCGGGTCTATGATAGTCAGCAGGCTGTACGACGCGATATCGCCCGCCGAGAGCGTACCGTAGAGCGTGCCGTCCTCGTTTATGACGGGAATGACGGATATCTTCTGCTCGCGCATCATGTACCAGGCTCTGCTCATCGTTACCGAGGAGCTGAGCGCCGGGGGCGTATCGAAATCAAGGTCGCGCACCTGCGTGCGAACATCGTTTATCTGACGCGGCGGCTCGAAGCCGAACTTGTCGAGCATGCGCTGTGTCTCGTCGCTTATATGTCCGAGGCAGGCCGCAGTATACTCCCTGTCGCCGAGCGCGTTGCGCAGCGCCGCATAGCTCATCGCCGCGACGATCGAGTCGGTGTCCGGGTTTCGGTGACCCACCACAAAGATTTCATTCATCGTTTTACCTCCGATATTCAGTGCTCCACAATTATAGTATGAGATTTTTAAAAGTCAACAGAAAAAGCCGCATCTTAACAGATACCGCTTTTTGTTTACGCTTATTCGCTTTTATCAAGCAGCGCGCGCACAGTTTTTTTCGCGCGCGGAAAATGCGCGATTTGACCGTGCCCTCCCCGAGCGAGAGCGCCGCGCCTATTTCGGCATAGCTCATTCCGCCGAGCTCGCGCATGACAAGTATCTGCCGCTGCTTATCCGGAAGCAGCTTCAGCCCTTCCGAGAGCGACTGCATGCCGAGCTTTTTAATAAGCTGTCCCTCGGGCTCTGCGGAGGGGTCGGGGATATCGAGCTGAACATCCTCATCGTCGCCTATGGTGAGCGAGACCTGCGGTCTGCGCTTTTTCGAGCGCAGAAAATCAAGGCAGACATTCGTTGTTATCCTGTAAAGCCACACGGAAAACCTGCTGTCGCCCCTGAACGAGGACAGGCTGTTATACGCCTTTATAAACGCCTCCTGCGTCATGTCGCATGCGTCCTCGCGGTCGGACACCATGCGCAGAGCGAGGTTATACACAGTTTTTTCGTATCTCAAAACGAGCTCCTCAAAGGCGTTTGCGTCGCCGCCGAGTACACGTTCGATTATGTCCTTTTCGGAAGTTTGGCTCATATCAGCTCCCTCTTAATGCCGTTTATGATCTTTTCAAGCTCCTCGAGCGATTCGACCCTCACAAGCTGCTGCTTATAAAAGCCTGCATGCGCCACACCCTTGAGATACCATGGTATCTGATGGCGCGCCTCAAGGCAGGCAAGCCGCTCGCCGAATTTTTCGGCGTACATTTTCGTGTGCCGAAGCGCAAGATCCATGCGCTCATTAAGCGGCGGCTTTTCGGGTATCCCACCGCCGGCAATATACGCGTTTGCCTCTGTAAAAAGCCAGGGATCGCCGAATATGCCGCGGCCTATCATGGCAAGCTCGCAGCCGGTGTAGCGCAGAATATGCTCCGCGTCCTGCGCCGAGAAAATATCGCCGTTTGCAATAACGGGGATCGACACCGCCTTTTTAACGTCGCGGATGATATCCCAATCGGCGCGGCCGGAGTACATCTGAGCCCTCGTTCTGCCGTGAACGGCTATGGCCGAGGCTCCGGCCTGCTCGACGGTCTTTGCAAACTCCACAGCGTTCACATTTCCGCCGTCAAAGCCCTTGCGGAACTTGACCGTCACCGGAACGTTCACAGCCGAAACGACCGCCTGGACTATCTTCCCCGCAAGTTCGGGGTCGCGCATGAGCGCCGAGCCGTCGCCGCTTTTGACGATCTTGCCTACGGGGCAGCCCATGTTTATATCCAGCATATCCGCGCCGGAATATTCTATCGCCATGGGCGCGGCCTCGGCCATGAACTCCGGCTCGTGCCCGAAAATCTGCGCGGCAAACGGGCGGCAGCCGGGCAGGTTATACAGAAGGCTGCGCGTTTTTTTATCGCCGTAGCACAGCGCCTTTGCGCTGACCATCTCTGTAGTCGTGAGCGCGGCACCGAGCTCCGTGCATATCGCCCTGAAGGCAAAATCCGTGACCCCCGCCATCGGCGCGAGCGTCATTTTGCCGTTTATCTCGACGTTGCCTATCTTCACCATAATATATCAAGTCCCACAGGGCAGTGATCCGAGCCGAGGATCTCGGGCAGTATGTACGCATCCTTTATATTATCTTTCAGCCGCTCGGACACGACGAAATAGTCAATGCGCCAGCCGACGTTGCGCGATCTTGCCGCCGCGCGGTAGCTCCACCAGGAGTACGCGTCGCGCTTATCGGGGTAAAGTGCGCGGAAGCTGTCGATAAATCCGGCGTCCAGCAGCTCCGTGAATTTGCCTCTCTCCTCGTCGGAAAATCCGGGGTTAAAGTGGTTCGTGTCAGGGTTTTTGAGGTCTATCTCCTCGTGCGCGACGTTCATATCGCCGCAGGCTATGACGGGCTTTGACTTATCAAGCTCCACAAGATACGTGCGGAAGTCGTCCTCCCAGCTCATGCGGTAGTCGATGCGCTTTAATGAATCCTGCGAGTTCGGCGTGTAAACGCACACGAGGTAAAAATCTTCATATTCGAGCGTGACGGCTCTGCCCTCGGTCTCGTGGCCGGGGATATTGCGTCTCACGCTCACGGGCGTGTGCTTTGTGAATATCGCCGTGCCGGAGTAGCCTTTTTTCTCTGCATAGCTCCAGTAGCACTCGTAGCCGGGCAGGTCGAGCTCTATCTGTCCCTCCTGAAGCTTTGTCTCCTGAAGGCAGAAAAAATCCGCGTTCAGCGACCAGAATATATCCTCAAAGCCCTTTTTTACGGCGGCGCGCAGGCCGTTTACGTTCCAGCTTATAAATCTCATTCGTTTATCCCCCTCGCGTCGGAAAGCGCGGCGTTGCGCAGCCTGGGCGCCTCGCCCGACGCGCCGTTTTTCGTCTGTGCCGTTTTCACGGCGACAAGGCGGTTTATCTTAACGCCCATTTCGCGGAATTTGCACTCGTAATCGGTCATGACTCCGCCCTCGCCGTTTTCGTGCAGATCGTTCGTGACGGCATGAACCTCCCAGCCCTCGGCTCTTATCTGCCCGAGCGACCACTCGAAAAGCGGCAGGTTATCCGTCTTGAAGCAGACCTCGCCGCCGGGCGGCAGGATATCGGCATATATACGCAGGAAATTCGGAGATGTGAGCCTGTGCTTTGCGTCGCGGCTTTTCGGCCACGGATCGCAGAAGTTTACGAAAATGCGCTCGACCTCACCGGGCGCGAATACCTCGCGCAGCTTCAGCGCGTCCATTGATATAAAGCGGACATTATCCGTTTTATCCTCGCAGGCGCGCTCCATGGCTATAACCATCGCATCCTCGACCTTTTCCAGCGCGATGAGCTCGACCTCTGGGTTTTCCCTCGCCGTGCCGACGGTGAAGCGCCCCTTGCCGCAGCCTATTTCGAGCCACAGCGCCCTGCCGGGGAACTCATCGTGCCAGCGGCCGCGAAGAAGCTCGGGCTTCTCTATCTGAACGGCGGCGCATCTTTCCATGCGCGGCTGCAAATTCGGCTTTTTTCTCATTCGCATCTATATCACTCTCCGATTGTTTTTCCTTATACTTATCCGTAACCTTAAAAATAACATAGTTTGTACAAAACATCAATCTGAAAACATGGCAATTTCGGCAGAAAATCGGACATTTACTGGCATTTAACCACTTGAAATACCGAAAAACATATGATATAATTCATTAATCAATTTATTAACATCCCCCCTAAGGCTTTTTAAGGAGAACCATAAATGAAGCGTGTAAAAGTATCAAATAACGTTATCCGCCGCCTTCCGCGTTATTTAAGAAAGCTCGACGAGCTCACGGAAGCGGGCGTCAGCCGCATATCGTCCGGCGAGCTGGGCCGCCAGCTCGGCCTCACTCCATCGCAGATCCGTCAGGACTTCAGCTGCTTCGGCGAGTTCGGCCAGCAGGGCTACGGCTATAAGGTCACCGCACTGCGTGCGGAGATCGCCTCCATCCTCGGCATGGACAGGGGCTACAGCGCCGTCCTTATCGGCGTCGGCAACCTCGGTCAGGCGCTTTTATGCAACTTCTCTTTCAAGACCTGGGGCTTTGACCTGAAAGCCGCCTTCGATATAAAGCCGCAGCTTATCGGTACGGATTACGAGGGCGTGAAGATCCATGACATGGCCACCCTGCCGCAGTATCTTTCCGAAAACAAGGTTGACGCGGCCGTTCTGTGTGTTCCCAAGTCTCACGCTGTAGCGACGACCGAGCTTCTCACCTCGCACGGCGTGAACGCCATCTGGAACTTCACTAATGTCGAGCTCACCGCTCCCGAGAGCAGCACCATCGTCGAGAATATCCATTTCTCCGACTCGCTGCTGTCCCTGAGCTACTACATCTCCGAGGATAACGACGAGAAGGCCGCAAGAGCCGCAAGAATGAACAAGTGATTTTCACTACTTAAAAAGGCGGGTAAAGACCCGCCTTTTTTATTCGGAGGTAACAACATGTCAGATACGATAGCCGCCGTTTCCACAGGCTCGCAGGTCTGCGCGATAGGCATCGTGCGCATGTCGGGCGATATGGCGATAGACATTGCCGATAAGCTTTTCTCGCCCATGTCCGGCGGAAAAATGTCGGACTTTTCCGACCGCAAGCTCATCTACGGAAAGCTTTATGATGTACAGGGCAGGCTTTTGGATATCTGTCTTTGCACGATAAGCCGCACGCCATGCAGCTACACCGGCGAGGACACCGCCGAGTTTCAGTGCCACGGCTCACCGGTAGTTCTGCGGGCCGTTCTTGACGCCGCGTTTTTCCTCGGTGCAAGGCAGGCGCTGCCCGGAGAGTTTACAAAACGTGCGTTTTTAAACGGCCGCATGGATCTTGCAAGTGCCGAGGCCGTTGCGGATATAATAGACGCCGAGACCGCCGAGGCCGCTCGCAACGCCGCAGGTCAGCTCGGCGGCGCCGTCTCACGGCGCATTGACGGTATATACAATATCCTGACCGACATAAGCTCGCATTATCACGCGGTGCTCGACTATCCCGATGAGGATATCGAGGACTTTACGCTCGAGCGCTACAGAGCCGATATTGCCCGCTGCACGGAGACGCTCGAAAAGCTCCGCGCAAGCTACGACAGCGGCAGACTCATGAACTCCGGCATTCCCGCCGCGATAGTCGGCCGCCCGAACGCCGGAAAAAGCTCGCTTTTAAACGCCGTTCTGGGCTATGACCGCGCCATAGTCACCGATATCCCCGGCACGACGCGCGACACCATTGAGGAAAAGCTCCTGCTCGGCGGCGTGCTGCTCAGGCTCACCGACACCGCCGGCATCCGCGAAACGAGCGACGAGATAGAGCGCATGGGTGTTTCACGCTCGCGCCGCGCCATGGAGCAGGCCGAGCTTGTTTTAGCCGTCATCGACGGCAGCCGCGAACTTACAAAGGAGGATATCGAGCTCATAAAATGCGCAGAGCATGCGCCGCACGGCATTGTCATACTGTCAAAGCAGGATCTCGGCAGTACTGCCGCCGTCCCGGAAACGGCGCTGCCCGTCGTCGAGATAAGCTCCGTAACCGGAGTTGGGCTTAAAAGGCTCGAGGCCACTGTGCGCGAGCTTTTCCCCGCGCCGTTGGCTCCCGCGGGCGAGATACTGACAAACGCGCGTCAGTTTGACGCCGTTTCCCGCGCCCTTGAATCCATGAGAGCCGCCGAGAACGCGATGGCATCCGGATGTACACCGGACATCGTTCTTACGGAAGCGGAAACTGCAATGTCCGCGCTCGGCGAGCTCACGGGACGCACGGTGCGCGAGGAGGTAACGAACCGAATATTCGAACGCTTCTGCGTGGGCAAATAAAAAATGCCCGACGGTATGCCGTCGGGCGGATAACCAAGTAATAATCAAACGAAGTGATCCGAAATGGCAAGAGCAGTCGTGACTACCCGTAAAGCAGGTGGTCACGACTGCTTATTATCTTGTCGATTTCATGCTGATCTGTTTTGCCCTTGTGCCATCGATCGTATTCGAACACAGCTCATCATACTCATCAGGGGTATTGCAGTTGCGAACCGAGTTTTCATCGGGAAATTCACATATTGCAAAGCCGACCTGGTCGAGCAGGCGTTTGACGGAGGTATTTGCGCCTTGAAGAATGCTTTCGGCTGCATCGGACAGGCTGCGGTCATACACGCCGATAAGCGGCTCAAGCGTTCCGCAATGTCCGGCGACAGTTATAGGTTCGCCTCGGGCAAGGTGCGCTTCTGTCAGCATTTTCATTTCATCCTGCGAAAACAGCGGAGCATCCACGCTTATGACAAAGCACAAAGGTCGCATTGCGGCGCATAAACAGGCATGGATACCGCTGAGAGGCCCCTTTTCCGGATAGATATCCGGGACAAATCTTGTACCGGTAATTGGCCTTGAGTAGCCCGAAACCATAATGTCACTGATGCCGAGAGCGCTTATTTTATTTACCTGATGCTCGGCGAGCGTTTTTTCGCCCCACGGCAGCTCTGCCTTGCACGAGCCCATGCGGGAGCTTTTGCCTCCCGCAAGAATTACCGCAGAAAATGTAGCGTCATATTTTTTGCGCTCACGCCTTGAAATTATCGCCGCCTTCTGACAAGCCGTTTGCTTGGCAAGTTCATAAACGGATATACCCGCAATTTCGGAAAATTTCTCTTGCAGGAAATGCGAAACGGACATTTTAATCGGCGTCTCCTGCGGGTCGTACAGCTCGACGAAAGCGCAAACCGCAGAGGCAGCCTCTAAAATACCGCTCTCTCCGCACTGCTCAAAGTCTATTCCGCAGACCTGTCCCTGCGCATCCAAAATGAAATTACGCAGATTGCTGTCGCCCGGAGCTAGTCCGGTTTCCTTGTTAAACAGGCAGAGCCATTTTACAAGCTCTTCCCACGGCGCAAAATCTACGCTTCCGGCACGCTCCTGCCGCTCGAGAAGCTCGGTGAAGGTAATGCCGTCAATATATTCAAGCTCCAGCTCATTCTCCCCGAAGGATAAGAGCTTCGGAATGCGCAGCTTGCTGCCGGACAGGAGGTCATAGACCGCTTTCTCCGCCGCCGCATCCTCTGCACTTGCGTATTGCTTTATGACAAAGCGCCCGTTTTCGTCCTCTGCGAGGAACACCTCGTTGCGCTTGCTTGTGAATTTTCGCAGAACATTCATTTGACGGTTATCTCAATACTTAAAACATTGCGTACATTGCGCCTGGCGTTGCTGTCTCCGAAAACGACGAGCCGCATACTGCCGTCATCCTCGCTTACGAGATATGCTTTGCCCGCCTCGTTCAGCTCGTCGCCGCTGAGCTCGGCGGAAAATTTGTCGTCTGCCGTCACCTTGACTGCCGCAGCGTTCTCCGGGTCAAATCCCGAACATTTTATCACATCGGCAAGCAAGACGCCCTGTGTGTCGATCTCGCTTTTCTCGCCTTTGCCGTTGACCACGCTGCCCTGAACGGAAACGGTGTCGAGCGACTTGAGATCGACATACTTATCCTCGCCGCCGCAGCTTACCAGCAGCGCTCCGTCAGGCACTTCGGTTCGAGCGGCCGAGTGTACGATTGCCAAAGCCGCCGTCAGTGCGATCAGCGACGCAATAACCGCTATTATAATTTTCGAGCTCTTTCTCATAATGATCGTCCTTTCTTTTTTCCGTCGGCTTAATATTTTGCAGCCGTCCGAGAAGCTCGCCGCCCAAAAGGCCGCATATTGCACCGCTTGTCAGCGCAACCGATACATACAGCAGCGCAGCGACTCCGCTCAAACGAAACACGATAAAATTTGCGGCGATGCTCGCCGCTGCCGCAGAGAGCATATTCGCAGCTATAACCGTGTATTGCGTTTTTGCGTTGAGTCTTCTTGCCGCCGACATTACGCAGTCGATGACAAAGCCCGGAACAATGTAGCCTATCGGGGAGAGCGCTCCCATGCTGCCCACCATTCCCAAAGAAAGAGCGATCAAGCTCTGCACAGCGCCCATGACCGTGCCGCACCAGAACCTCGGCATGAGTCCGGCCGCCACGATGAGGAACATGAGGGAAAAGGCCGTGCCTATCCCTCCGGGGATGTGCAGAGCATCGGTAATGACGTTTGCCGCAGGCGCAATGAGCCGCTTTGAAAACAGCCCAAGGTCACAGCACAGCGCCATGATTATAAGGCGCCTGAGTTTATCTTTGTTCATATTCTACTCCTTTTCAAAAACGGAAGGCGCAGCTGTTTCCGGCTGCACCCCGGTCACACGGCCGTGGCCTTTGCTTTAGGCCGTATGACTCGGAGCTTTTTATTTTATTTATGCCGTTATTTTGATGACATCGTATTTGTCAAGCTTGGCTGCGGCAGCTTTGACCTGACCGAGATTATGGCAGATGAGCGCCTTGTACCTCTTACCGTTTTCGGTAAATTCAAGCTCCTCCGCCGGCTTATCGACATACCAGCCGCCGGCTCCGAAAAGCTCGGTATAGCGGCTGCACTTCTCAAACTCAGCTATCTCCTCGGCATCGATCGAGCGTTTGACCGACGGTCTTCCGCCGGTGCGCATGATGATGCGGTAAAGCTCACGGGCATTGATGAAATAATCAACGCAGCCGGTCTCGGCAGCCTCGGCTCCTGAGGAATTGTTATTGCTCACTGAAATGAGCTTTGCACCGGGGTGATGCTCATGCATATAGTCGCCGAAGCACTTTTCCCTTGAATCGTAGAACGCAAAATTCTCCTCAAGCTCTGAGAAGTGCGAGCGCAGGAAGTTTTTTGCCGCATAGTTATCCGTCAGAAGGACGGGCTTTTTCCCGAGATTTTCATCCAACAGCCGCACAGCCTGAGCCAGCGACTGCGCACGGGCATATGCCGGAGAGTACACATGGTCGACGCCGAGCTTCTTGACGGCGGCCAAAAGCTGGCCGTATTCAAACTTTTCGCCGTAGAGCTTTTCGAGCTCGTCTATCACGCACGAGCACACCATTGCGGCGGTCTCCGTACCGTACTGATGCGCAAAATACACGGCCTCGTCCTTGTGCTCGAGCATATACAGCGCTCCCGTCGGGCAGACCTCGACACACCTGCCGCAGCGGATGCAGCCGTCGGCCTTCATGCCGTTTTTCGCACCAACGGTCCGGCCGTTTTCGGTTTTTATCATGCCGAGTATGCCGACGCCCTGCGCCTTGCAGATATCCATGCAGCGGCGGCATTTGATGCACTTGTCCATGTTGCGGATAACGCTGCCGGTGGAGGCGTCAATGCCGAAATCATGCTCGTGAGGCTCAAAGGGCAGCACATCCACGCCGAACTCCAGCGCCTTTTGCTGAAGCTCGCAGAAGCCGTCCTTCACGCAGTCGCAGAAATAGCAGTCCTTGCAGAACTTGGGATCAAAGTCCTTTGCCAGCGTCGAGCCGATGCGCATGCAGTGGTGGCAGTCAACGGTATGCTGACGGAACATTTCCTCAACTATCGCCTTGCGCTTTTTAAAAAGCTCGGCGGATTCTGTCGTTATGACCATGCCGTCCGTTGCCTTGACGGCGCAGGCAAGTTTTTCCTTGTTCTCGCCTTTGACATTGACCATGCACAGTCTGCATGCAGCCTTTGGCTTCAGACCCTCGTATGCGCACAGCGTGGGAATGTAAACACCTTTTTTTCTTGCAGCCTCAAGTATGGTCGTTCCTTCGGGAACGGTGACGCTTTTGCCGTTTATTTTTATCTTCACATTTGCCATGACCTAACCTCCTCAAATCGCCTCGACCCTGCACGGCGTATAGCGCCACACTGGATTGCCGGTCAGCTCCTCAAGATCCTCGTGGCTGGTCAGAACATTGCAGTGCTCGCCGACCTTTTTGCCCTCAAAGGTGTATCCGAAATGGTGGGGTATCATGCAGTAGCCCCGGCTGGTCTGCCAAGTGTATTCAACGGGGATCTCAAGCCTGCCGGCCTTCGTCGTCACGCTGACCATCTGTCCGTTTTCAAAGCCCAGCTCCCTTGCATCCTCTGGGTTCATTGCGAGTGTATAGGGTCTGCGATACTTGTAAGTGGCGGGGTTTCGCATGGTCGCATTCATGCCGTCGTCGGAATGGCGGCCTGCCGAAAGGATCATGTTGCAGCCGTCCCGGAGCTTTAGCGCCTCCTCCTCGGCCTCGGGAGTTATGCGCTTTATATATTCGTCGATCTCCTCGCACCAGGTGTGGAATTTGCCGTCCTTTGTGCGGATATGGTTTTTGAGCATATTATCGGGGTCGTTCATGCCGATTACCGCACCCTCTGGGTGGTTGTCGACAAGCTCGAACGCCGCATCCATCTGACACCAGTCCTTGAACATGGGCAGCCTGGATAGAATGGGGTGCTTCTTTTCATCGGCCTTGACGGTGACGACGCTCTTTCCGCAAATGGGGCTTGTGAGCATGCCTGCCCACGAGATCGCTCTCGCCGCAGAGCCGTACGCCTTGCCGAGCGTCAGCGCTATGACCGTTGCGAGCTGGTCAAAATACTTGAGGTGACCCGCCGCCGTCCATCCGAGAAGCTTCACGAAATACGACATGCGGTCGCCGGTAAGCACGGCGTCCTCCGCCGCCCGGTACAGCCACTGCGGAAGCTTTGGGATAAGCCCCATCGCCTCGGTGAGCTCGGCGAATATCTGAACATCCTCACGAGGCTCGCCCTCGGGTCTGAGCACCTGCTTGCGTGACTGGAACACGATCTCGGGATAGTTGAGAGTGAAGGCGTTAAAGTCGCCGCCGCCCTCGTAGGTGGTCCTGCCGGGCAGAACATAGTCGGCGATCTGCGTGACCTCCGTCTCTGTGCAGTCGATGGCGACAAGAAGCTCAAGCGAGCTTAGCGCCTCCTTCATCTTGTTGCTGTCGGGGTAGCTGCGCAGGGGGTTGCCGAAGGATGTGAACATTATGCGTATGCGGTCAGGGTTTTTGCCGAGTATCTCATCGGGAATGATGCCGACCGGGAAAACATTCAGAACGGGGAAACGGTCGGTGACGGGAGTTCGCCATATCTTCGGGTCGTTTTCGTCGGAGAAAGTGCCTCGCTCTATGACACATTCGGGCACGACGTTGCCGCCCTTGACTAGCGCCATTCCGCATATGATCGTGAGGATAATGCACAGATAGCTGTTCAGCGTGTTGTGCCTGCCGAAAAACAGGCCGAGATCCTGATGCACGCCCCACTTTTTCGTCGTGAGTATTCTTGCAAACTCCTCCGCCTGCTGCCTCGGGATATTGCAGACACGCAGGCTCTCGTCGATATCGACATTCTCAAACCACTTTTTAGCCTTGTCCCAGTCGGCGACGTATTTGTCTATGTACGCCTTGTTCTCCCATCCGTTTTTGAGAATGATGGCAATGAGCGCACGCATAAACAGCGAGTCCGAGCCGAGAGCGGGCATGATGTGCATATCCGCCATACGAGCCGTCTCCGAAAGTCGGGGATCGACGACGATGACCATCTTGTCGGGATTTTCCGAAAACTCACGGCATACCTTTCTCGCATCGGGTATCTGATGCGAGACATAGGAGTTCGAGCCCCAGTAGATTATGACCTCGTTGTTGTGATCGTCCGGCTCGAGAAAATGCATCTGGTCGCCGAGGATCTTTCCGTGGCTCCACCAGTTGCCCATGAACTCGATGCCGATGGGGTTGAAGATATACTGACTGCCGACAGCCTTGAGCAGCGCTTTTGCCGTTGCATACGGCGTCTGTGCAGAGCCGAGCGCACAGCCGAGGATGGAGAACGAGCGCGGACCGTGCTCTGCGATGATCTTGTTTGCCTTTTCGGCGATCTCCTTATACGCCTGCTCCCAACTTATCTCCTCGTAGTGGTCGCCCACTTTTTTGCGGGGATGCTTTATCCTGTCGCCGTGGTCGACAAAATACTTTGCCGTTCTGCCCTTGCGGCAGCAGTAGCCCTTTGTGCGGGGGCTGTCGGGGTCGGGGCGAACGCTGATGATCTTGTTGTTTTCAACCTCCATCTCCAAGCCGCAGCTCAGAGCGCAGAAGTTGCATTGAGTCTTTTTCCAAACTCCCATGTTATCTCCCTTCGTCATTTGGCACAGCGTGCGATTATTTTTTGTATTGTATTATTGTATATAGTTAAAACTATATCACATCCGCTTGTTTTTTCAAGTATTTTATCCGCAGCGTGGAGACTCCATAGGCCGCCGCTCTATGCGGTGGACGCGATGGCATCTGGATGCATACCGGACATCGTTCTTACAGAAGCGGAAACTGCAATGTCCGCGCTCGGCTATCTCACCGGCCTCACGGTGCGCAGGAGGCCACAAACAGAATATTCGAACGCTTTTGCGTAGGCAAACAAAAATGCCCGACGGATGACCGTCGGGCATTTTTACGCTTATTTCAGATACGGAAGGCCGGTCTGCGGGCGGGGATAGAACAGCACCCTTGGGCAGTCCTTGCCCGTGAGAGCCATTGCGCGCCCAAGCGCCTTCTGCGGGTCACGGACAGGCTCCATGAGCATGGTGCGTGCCTCATCGTCCGAAACGTTCGGGCAGCTCAGAACGACCTTTGCGCCCTTTCGGTAGATCTTTGTAAGCAGCAGAACATGATCCATCTGTATCTCGTAATGCTCCGTCGTCCAGCGCTCGATCTCCGGAAGGGTGCTGCCGGAGGCAAACGCACGCAGCATATCCGGCGAGTTCACGCCCTCGGCGCAGCCGCAGGTGAGAAGCGTCACTATATCGCCGTCGAGGATCTCGGTCATGCCGATGAGCGCCTTTGCCGACTGATAAAAGTCGATATCGAGCGGCTGGCCGGGACAGGTGACAATCACGTCGGGCTTATCTATGCCGACGCCGAGATAATTGCGGACGTATTTGACCGCCGCACTGTGACACTCGACGAGGCTGCCGGTGAACACGGCGGCGATCTTCATCTCGTTATTGAGGATGCAGTTTACGCCGAAGTCAATGCCGAACAGCTCGGCAGCCTCGATCATATCGTCGCTCACCGGGTTCCCCTCGAGCTTTCCTATGGCGGCGTTTGGATCGAGTATGCGCTCGGGCCGGTGATTTACGCGTATCGTCTCCTCGGACGATATGCCCGGCAGCACGGACTTGCGTCCTCCGGAGAAGCCTGCAAACTCATGCGGCTCGACCTTGCCTATCTGCACATGGATATCGCATTCGTACGCGCGGCGGTTTACCGTCACGGGAGTGCCGTTGGTGCTGTCGCCGAGATAAATGAGATTATCCTTATCAAACGGCGTGTGATTTACGCACTCGACCTTGCCGTACAGCTCGCCGAGAGCGCATTTCATCTCGTCCTCCGTTGCCGGACGGTGAACGCCGATGGCGACAAAAAACGTGATGTTTTTAAGCTCGACACCGCCTTTTACGAGCTCATCCACGGCGGCCTTCGCCATGGGCGCTGTTGGTATACCGCGCGTTGCGTCGGATATGAGTACGCAGGCGGTTTTCGCGCCCTTTTCACGCGCAATCTCGTGCAGGGTCTTTCCCGATACCGGCTCGGAAAATGCCTTTTCTATCGCACTTTTTTCGTCAATCGCGGGAAGCTGACGCGTCTGCACCATGCCTGCGCAATTCTCCTCCGGAAGTCGGAGCTCAATGCCGAGCATCGTGTCCTTATATACACAGACGCCGTTTATATTTTCTAATGAATACATGCTGTTTCCTCCAGTGAGCCGAAAAAAGCCGGAGGAGCCAGAGCCCCTCCGACCGTAAATTATGTTGTCATCAAAACTCCATGTCCTTGCCGCCGGTGAGATCCTCTTCAGGCTTCTCGATGCAGGCATAGTTGCCCTTGCCGGTGAAATCGCAGATGAAGTTGCGAAGCTCAAAGAGCGTTACCGGTACGAATGCAACGGGTATTGCCGCGTAAGCCCATGCATAGGGGATCCTGAGTGCGGGCGTCAGACGGAATCCGGCCTTCATGCAGTACTGTATGCCGATGATGACCATGAGAACGCAGATAGCGACAATGATAAGCTGCGTAAGCTTGGTCAGGAAATCCTGCACCTTCTTCGGCATGTGCTCCTTGAAGACAACGATCGCGACATGCTCACGGCGAGCGGCGAGCACCGCAACGCTCATCATGCCGAACCAAACGAGCATTATCTTAAGCAGCTCTTCCGACCATGACAGCGAATTATTAATAACATAGCGGAATATGATGTGAGCCATGAGGATAACCACCATCGATACAAGCACGATTATGAGCAGCACCTTCATTATCTTGAATACTACTTCGAGGGCTTTGTCTATTTTTTCAATCATTTGTCTTCTCCTTCCGGATGTGTCTTCGGCCGTTTTAGCGGTCAGACGTTAGAGAAATCAGAACTTGGAGATCTGGGCGAGAACGTCCTGAACGTCCTGCATGTACTGGTCAACGGCATCCTGGCCGATGTCCTTAGCAACGAGCTCCATAACGGCAGGCTGAGCGACCTTTGCCATCTCGGCTCTTGCCTCTGCGGAAACTTCATTCACCTGCATGCCGTACTTGTCGGCGAGGTCGGCGAGGATGAGATCCTCACGCTCGTAGTTGCAGAAGCGGCTGAACTCCTGAGCGTAGATCGCGCCGGCCTGAACGACCTTCTGATATGCCTGGGGCAGGCTGTTGAAGAAGTCGAGGTTGCAGACCAGAGGCATTGCGTCATAGATGTGGTTGGTGAGGGACAGGTACTTCTGAACCTCGTAGAGCTTCTTGTCGGTGACGTTTGCGATGGGGTTCTCCTGTGCGTCAACGACCTTCTGAGACAGGGAGATATAAAGCTCAGAGAATGCTACGGGAGTGGGGTTTGCGCCGAGAGCTTCGAAGGAAGCCATGTGGTTATTGTTCTGCATTGTGCGGAGCTTGACGCCCTTGAAGTCGGCGATGCTGTTTATCGGGGAAACATTGCTGGTGACCTGGCGCATGCCGTTTTCCATGTAAGCCATGCCCTTGAGGCCCTGAGCTTCCATCTTGTCGAGCAGGTTGGTGCCGACATAGCTGTCGAGAACCATCCATGCCTCGGTGTAGGAATTGTAGACGAAGGGGATGTCCATTACTTCGAACTCGGGAACGTAGGATACGACCGGAGCGAAGGACGCAACTGCCATCTCGAGGTTGCCCTGAGCGACCTGCTCAAGAGTCTCTTCCTCGCCGCCGAGCTGGCCGGAGGCGCAGACCTCTACCTGAACCTTGCCGTTGGTGTGAGACTCAACATACTTCTCCATCTGGTACAGGCCGAGAGTTGCGGGGTAAGTGTCGGAGTTTTCGCAAGCGATGCGGATGGTGTAGGTCTCGTCGCCTACATCTTCGTTGCCGGCGGAGCTGCCGCCGTTGTCGCCGCCAGAGCAGGCGCACAGTGCAAACACCATGACCAGAGCAAGCAGCAGAGCAATGATTCTCTTAGACATTTTCATTTCTCCTTTTAATATATTGTTATTTTAAATAACGACTATGAGAGGTATCCCATCGATTCCGGCAGCCACAGCGCGATATCCGGGACGAAGGTCACCAGCAGCAGTATGGCTATCGTTGTAAGCAGGAACGGCAGGGCTTCTTTTGCCGTCTCCTCTATGCGGACTCCGGCGATGGGGCTTGTAACAAACAGCGTTACGCCGAAGGGCGGAGTTGCAAGGCCGACGACGAGGTTGATGCAGAACACCAGACCGATGTGCAGGGGGTTGATGCCGATCGCCCATGCTATGGGAGCGATGATCGGAGCGAGGATAACGGTGGATGCGTAGTCATCCATGAACATGCCGCAGATGATAAGCAGCACGTTGACCAGGAGCAGGAACGCCCACTGCGGCATCTGGCTCAGAGGCTCGATGAGCAGGCTCATGACGCGCTCGTTTGCGATGCCCCATGCCATTGCGGTGCCCGCACCGGCGAGGATAAGAACGAGGCCGGAGGTCGAGGCAGCTTCAACGATCATGTCGGGGATATCCTTGAGCTTTACGGAGCGGTTTACGAAGAATGCGATGATCGCACTGTAAACAACAGCAACGCCGGAGGCCTCGGTGATGGAGAATACGCCGCTGAAGATACCGCCAAGGATGATGACCGGCAGGAACAGCGCGGGCAGAGCCTTGAGGGTCGCCTGGCCTTTTTCCTTCCAGGTGGACTTGCCGTAGGACGGGTAGCCGCGCTTTTTCGCGGTGCGGTGCGCGATGACGCACTGCATGAGAGCTATAAGAATAGCCGGGGTAACAGCCGCCATGAACAGGCCGGCTATCGAGGTGTTGCCGACTGCCGTGCAGTACAGGATCATAAGCACGCTCGGTGGCATGATCGGTCCGAGCAGCGAGGCAGAGGACATGACCGCCGCCGAGTACGCCGGAGAGTAGCCCTCCTTCTTCATCATGGGGATGAGGAAGACGCCGAGGGATGCCGCCGATGCGACAGCCAGACCGACTATCGAGCCCATAAGCAGAGACGCGCCGATGGTGACGATAGCAATGGCACCCTTGAAGTTGCCGAACCACACATTAACGAATTTGACGAGCGATTCAAGCAGACCGCCGCGCAGCATCAGCTGGCCGGTAAGTACGAAAAACGGTACTGCGAGGAACGAGAAGCTGTTCATGCCTCCGTACATTTTAATTGCTAACTGGACAATGTTGAGGTCTGCCGAAAGCAGGTAGACCACGGTTGTTATAAGAAGGTTGTACGCTATAGGCAGGCCTATGACCATCAGTGCCAGAAAGCATACTATCATCAGTATCAATGATGTTGACATGGCTTCTCTCCTTAATAGGCTCTCTGAGATTTGTGCATTGTGGTTTATTTTGTGGGAACGCGATATGCCGCGTGTATGTTACCATTATAGCTATCCTGACGAAAAAATATATAACTATATTAACTTGAAATATTAAAATAATAATTTTAGTATTTTATGTGCAAAATAATACCGCACTTTTTGTGCACAAATTCCTGTTGACTGGCTTAAATTTATGACAAATTAACAAGCTTTTCTGAACTTCCTGTTAAAGGCATCAAAAAAATATAACTGCATTAACGAGAAAGGTAATTATCAGTCGCTTTGTTTGACTTTATATTCATTTATCATTATAGTAAAAATATCATTGCGATATATCGCAGCCGTGTAAATGAGTTCATAATACCTGTTGGAGGAATGACATATGCAGAAAAAGATCAAGAACCGTGAGGCGCTGCTGTCCCACGGCGACATTGACGGAAGAAAGATCGTTCTGGACATCACCGAAAAAACGCTTCAGCATCTTGACGCATACGAGCGCATAAAAAGCATCACCCATATGGAAGGCGACGTGCTGTGCATAGGCTCGCGCCGCTGGGATTTGAGCAAGAAGCGCAATGTTTATCTGCTCGGCGCGGGCAAGGCCTGCAACCATATGGCAATGGCCATAGATGAGATCCTCGGCGATCACCTCACCCGCGGTATTGCCATAGTCAAAATAAAGGAGGACACCGATGTGTTCCGCCGCACCGACGTTTATGTCGGCGGTCACCCCCTGCCCAACGAGGAGGGTCTGCGCGCCTGCAAGGAGATAATAAAGCTCGTAGACAGCGCAAACGAGGATGATCTTTTTATAGTAGTTATAAGCGGCGGCTCCTCGGCACTTATGAGCTGCCCCATTGATGGCATCACCCTTCAGGACGAGATAGACACCACCGACGTCATGCTCAAATCCGGTGCGGGCATATACGAGATAAACGCCATACGCCGCCACATCTCGGCAATGAACGGCGGCATGCTCGCAAAGCGCATCCGCTCCCGCGGCGCGGAGCTCATCGGCTTCGGCATCTCCGACGCCGTCGGAACTCCCGCCACCGGTGATATCGGCGAGCCGTACAAAAACTACAAGGGCACTCCGATGGGGCCGGACCAGACGACTCTTGAGGAAGCTCGTCAGGTCATCCGCGACTACGACGTCGCCGACCGTCTGCCCAAGAGCGTTGTTGATTATATAATGAATGCAGGCCCCGAGGGCGAGACTCCCAAGGCTTTCCCCGAGAACACCTATTTCCTGATAAACAGCCTGCCCGACTCCTGCCTGACGGCAAAGCGCATCTCCGAGGAGATGGGCATCCCCGCTATCATCCTCACCTCCTATCTTGAGGGCGAGGCAAAGGATGTCGGCACCGTTTTCGCCTCTCTCGCACGCGAGATACAGAACTACGGCAATCCCGTAAAGCCGCCCTGCGTCCTGCTTTGCTCCGGCGAGGCAACGACCAAGATCCTCGATAACTCCGTTATCACCGGCCACGGCGGCCCCGGTCAGGAGCTGACGCTTTCCTTCTCCATCTCCGGCAAGAAGGCGCCCGGCTGCGTCTGCCTGTCGATCGACTCCGAGGGCACCGACGGCACGACCGTCGTCGCCGGCGGCATGACCGACTCAAAAAGCTACGACACCGCCTGCGAAAAGGGCATCGACGTTTTCGAAAATCTGCGCGGCCACGCCTGCTTCGAGGCGCTCGACGCAATGGGCGACGCGGTATTCACCGGCAACACCGGCACGAACCTGTGCGACTTTAATATAGTATATGTTCCCGAGCTTCCCTCAAAGAAGCTCAAGGGCAGCCGCATAAAGAGAGTCCACGCCCGTCAGATCATCGACTGCAAGTGCCGTCCGATGGTCGAGGTCGATGTTGTCACAGTCGACGGCTCCATCGGCACCGCGGCAGCGCCCACCGGCTCCTCGGTCGGCATGCACGAGTCCTTCGTTCTGCGCGATAACGATCCGGCAGAGTACGACGGCCTGTCGGTGCACAAGGCAGTTGCAAACGTAAACGACATCATAGGTCCCGCTCTCATCGGCATGGACACGCTTGATCTTGAGGCGATCGACCGCAAGATGATCGAGCTCGACGGCACGGAGAACAAGTCCAGGCTCGGCGGCAACGCCATATACTCCGTCTCCGTCGCGGCCTACCGCGCGGCGGCGGCAAGTCTCAAGCGCCCGCTCTACGATTACATTGCCGGCGGCAATATCAAGACCGTTCCCATCCCCTCTTTCAACGTCCTCAACGGAGGCAATAACGCCGGCATCAAGCAGGCATTTAACGAGTTCATCGTCATGCCCTACCGTGCAAGCGATATCGAGCAGGCCGTCGAGATCGCCGTCAAGGTCTTTAACCGTCTCGGCAAGGTCATCCGCGAGTACACGGGCTCCGAGCCCCGCGTCGGCGGCTCCTATGGCTGGTGCGCACCGAGTGAAGATCCCGAGGTCTGCCTGCAGCTCATCCAGAAGGCCATCGACGACTGCGGCTACACCGAGCAGTGTGCCTTCGCGCTCGACTGCGCAATGAGCGAAATGTACGACCGTGAGAGCAAGACCTACTATCTCAACGGCAGGCAGGTCACGACCGACGAGGTCATCGCATATGTCAAGGGTCTTACCGAAAAGCACAACTTCGTATTCATCGAGGACATGCTCGACGAGGACGACTGGGACGGCTTCGTCAAGGCGCATAAAGAGATCACCCGTACGCTCATCATCGCCGACGT